>Ga0224515_1000009_pt1 | contig 70912 bp, 58 predicted proteins | sample IRFST25metaG_FD_179880 | JGI IMG/M metagenome (GOLD analysis project Ga0224515, IMG submission 179880) | Peat soil microbial communities from Stordalen Mire, Sweden - IR.F.S.T-25 | ecosystem: Environmental > Terrestrial > Soil > Wetlands > Peat | place: Sweden: Norrbotten County, Stordalen Mire...
TCGATCGGCGTCAACGTCTTTTTTTCAGTTGATAAAAGCGGCATCAGAGGGCCTTCCGAGCGCTGCGTACGCTGCGGAGCTTATAGAGGCCCACCATAAGCACAAAATTGATGCGCCGAGCGGAACGGCGGTCAAAGCGATTGATATCATTAAAAGCGTTGATCGTTCGCGTACGATTGGATCGTATTCTATACGGGCAGGGGATATCGTCGGCGATCACTCCGTATTGTTCATTGGCGACGGCGAGCGGTTGGAGATTATCCATAGGGCCCACAGCAGACAGGCATTTGCCAGTGGCGCGATGCTGGCTATACGTTTTATAGTAAAGCAGCCGCCTGGAGTGTATTCAATGGACGATTTGATGGCTGCTATGAACGTGAGTTGAAGGCCAGCACAAGCCGGCAAAGGGGCCACACCGCGACAAAGTCCCGTTACTTTCATTAGTGGCTTTAGTCACGCTCATCTGCGAAACCACAGGATAGCAACTACGTCCTATTCCTACGAACAGACCAAGCGGCGGTCAGCTGGACCACGTCGAAATCAGCTGCAATTGCGATCTTCTTCAGCGGGAATTAGTGCCCGTTATGTTCTAGGAAATTAACAAATGTCGTCTCCATCGACCCAAGATTACACACCGGCATGATCCCTGGTCTCGGATTGATGTTTTGCGATCTTTGGTAACTCGTTTGACCTTGCCACGCACCTGAGTTGACCACCGTGACTCCCCTGTAGTGCGACGCGCCTATGGTGTGTACGTGCCCGCAATGAAGAATGTCGGGTATATTGTCTATGATAAAGTGATCGGTGCTCTCGGGAGCTATAGAAACCCTATTCCCATAAACTGGGGAAAGATGTCGTCTTTTAAGCATCTCCCTCATCGCGCCATCCGGATTGCCATACGAGCAACCGGGAATCGCCGCGATGATATCATCCAAAGCCCTGCCGTGATATATGAGTATCTTTACATCGCATAGCTCAATAAGCGAGGGGTTTCCGATACACGTGACGTTGTTACCGAAGCTTTTTGCATAATCGCTTGAAAGCGCAGGCTGCGGCTCTGCCTGGCGTACCGCATCGTGGTTTCCAGGTGCGACTATGATGGAGATGTTCGACGGAAGCATTTCAAACAGGGACGCTGCCGCAGCATATTGGTCGTCGATATCGTCGATAGCTAACTCGTCCTCTTGATTTGGAAACACCCCGATGCCATCAACGATGTCACCAGCCACGATCACGTAAGCAATTTTTTTGGCTCTCTCGTCTTCGCTCGACGCTACCCACTCAGCAAAATCCTTCCACGCACGTGTTAAGAAGGTCTTGCTGCCAATGTGAATGTCTGACGTCAGCGCTACGTGCACGTCGTTTTCTGCGTGCGTGGGTTGGTGTTGCGGAGGAATGTCGGGCCACGTAATGTTGTCGATAAAGAGTACTTTTCCGTCCGACGAGAGAGACCCAGTGATGCCAACCACCTCGTCCAGCACGACTTGCAGAGCAGCGTCATAGGCACCTTTGTCTTTTAGCGCAATCCCGCTGAAGTATCCTGTAGGGTCCTCGAGCTCGAGCACTCGATGGCCGTTTGGCGTGTCGCGCGTCTCGTTCACCAAGCCGATGATGGAGATTTTTCCACCCGTCCCGCGCTCATCGTCGAACCACCCTTCGCGCCCTCGGTTCCAATAGGTCAAGCTCTCTATGGGTCGGGAGCTCAGCCGCTTCCTTATGATTTCGCTGAGGCGATCATACCTGTTTCTGAAATAACGCACGAATTCCTCGTATGTGCCGACACACGTGGAACTCTCAGTAATGTCCGCAAGAACTGTTATCGGCCGTGGCTTCTGTCGAGGTTCGAGATGCTCCCCTGTCACGTCCGTCTCGCCTACCTCCGTCGTTGCCAGTACGTCAGCGGATTCATCTTCGGTTTGAGTAAAAGCTAGCGACCTCACGACTTTTTTCTGAGAGTTCAGCGATTCTTTTGCCGCCGTGACGTGAAGCGGTGCGATGACGACCACAGATTCATCAACGTGTTTCAGAATCTCATTGACTAGGTCTAAGGGCAAATCAGTCTCTTGAATCGTCACCACCGCTTCTTGCGTGATGAGGAAGCCGCTTTCAGTGAACTTTTGAATTATGTCGGTTCGGATCATGGCAGTGTGTGATTTATGAGACCTTTATGCACGTTGTGAACCAATACGACCATGGCGAAATCCGTCCTCCTGCTTGTGACGCGGGACGTTGCACGCCTAAGTGTTGAGGCGACTCGCCTGGCTAGCGCCAGCCCCTAAACGCGTTTCGGCAGATTATATAAAGCATCATGACTATCGTCATTACGTCAGCCAGCTTAGTACCACATTTTACACGTGTTTGGCAGAAATACATGCAGGATCAAACTAGAGAACGTGCAAAGAGATTCTGGAAGACTGACAATTACTGGTTAGCACTTCTACGTGATATATTAGTAGCGTTGCTCGTTGTCGCCATTATAATATCGATCGTTTACGCGTACTCAGGGACCGTAACTCCCCTGGTGGCCGTGGAATCGGGCAGCATGGAACCCCACATAAATATTGGCGACCTCGTGCTCATTACTAGACCGACGAACATCATCACGTCGCAACAAGGTCAAGCCATTAACTACAAGAGCTTTGGCGAATACGGCGATGTTATCGTCTACTATCCTAACGGTGACCATAGCGCGACGCCTATCATACACCGGGCGATGTATTGGGTAAACGCGGGTGGCCGGCTGCCAAACAATCAAACGGCTGCTAACGCCGGATACATCACCAAGGGCGACGCTAACACAGAGTATGACCAACCATTGCTTTTAGGTGGCACACCACCGCTGGAGCCAGTGAAGCCTGATTGGATCATCGGCAAAGCAACGTTTGCCGTGCCTGAGCTTGGAGAACTGCGACTTGCTCTCCCTCTCATCGTCCCCCCTCCGCTGACCGTTTCTGACGTATGCCGCGACCAGCAGATCGTTAGCTGGATCGGTAGTCAGTCAGCGCGCCTCAGCTTATCGCCAGCCGACATGGGCTTCGCGACAGGTGCACAACTCTCGCTGAGCCCTTTTTAGCCACAATTAGATACGTTTATATCGTACATTTCGACATAGGCTCGGCTATGCCGCCATTTCTTACGATTGATGATCTCGATACGCACGGGCGAGTGGTTCTTGTACGCGTTGACTTGAATTCCCCAATCGGCCCCAACGGAGAGATTCTGGATGACGTACGTTTTCGCGGCCACGTCCCGACTATTGCAGCTTTGGAAGATGCCAAGACCGTGCTGCTCGCACATCAGTCACGGCCCGGAAAGCGAGATTTCACCACAATGGAGCGGCACGCCGAAAAGCTCTCCTCGCTCATTAGAAAGGACGTAACGTATGTCGACGATATTTACGGGCGCAATGTGGGACAATCCGTGAAAGAAATGGCGATCGGAGACGTGGTGCTCCTCGAAAACGTCCGGTTTAGCTCCGAAGAGATGCTCAAAGCTCCGGTCGAAGATCTTACCAAAACCCATCTCGTCACGCAATTATCGCTCCTATGCGATCTTTACCTTGATGATGCATTTGGCACAGCCCACCGCGCCCAAACGTCCATCGTGGCTTTTCCGCGCGCTTTAATGTCAGGCGCTGGCAAGCTGATGGAACGAGAGGTGGACATGCTGACAAAGGCGCTTACCACTTCCCAGCGGCCGCGATTGTTCATGCTTGGAGGCACGAAAGCAGACGACAGCATCAAAGTTATCGAGCACGTTCTTTCAAAAGGCAGCGCGGACAAGGTGCTCGTCACGGGGCTGGTAGCAAACATTTTTTTGGCAGCATCAGGAGTCGACATAGGGCCCCCAAGCCTCGATTACATAAAGTCGTCGGGATACGGAAACTATCTCGAAATATGCAAGAGATTGCTTGACAAGTTCGACGGCAAAATTGTAACCCCTCTCGATGTCGCACTAAATGATAACGGCAAGCGTCTTGAAACGCCAATTTCAGCGTTACCAAAGGCTTACCCAATAGACGATATCGGCATCGAGACGATTGTAGCGTATTCAGCTGAGCTCAAAGCTGCAGGAACCGTGGTAATAAATGGGCCTGCCGGTGTCTTCGAACTAAAACCATTTGCACTTGGGACCAATGAAACATTAAAAGCGGCGGCTCAAGCAAAGTTCTCGATTTTGGGTGGGGGGCATATTGCCGCTGCAGCACGGAACATTGGCATTGACAAACACATCACACACGTTTCGACCGGAGGTAAAGCTTGTATAGATTTCTTGGCCGGAGACATCTTGCCCGGAGTCCAGGCGCTTATCGACGCAAAAGACCTCCAAGAGGCATGTTAGCGTCCGTTAGTCAGCCCGTTCCTTCGCGGTCGCGCACTAAAAACGTATAAGTATAGGGGAGCATACATAAAAACGCCTTTATGCGCCTCGGTGGCTCAGCCTGGAAGAGCGATTGACTTGTAACTGGGACGCAACACCGCGCCTAATGCATCGATGTGTGGGAGCACATAAATGCCGAGCAAGTTATCAATAGGTCGGGGGTTCAAATCCCTCCCGAGGCTTTTTTTCCTTCGGCGCTGAGTGAAGGAAGCACCGGAAGATTTACATTCGAAACCCACGGCGTGCGTACGTGCGTCCGCGATTCGCTGAGAGACGTTCTAGGTGGTGCAAAAAAATGATGTCTATAACAACGCCGACTCTCCCCGAAGCGTGGTACAAGGCAGTCAGGCACATCATGGAATTTGGCAACGTCGTTGACACGGAATACGGACTTAAAGCACGCCAAATTCTTATGGGCACGATCGAAATCGATAAGCCTAGTTTTGGTTGGCATAAAGGTGACCCGTTTTGTACAAAAGCACGAGTGGAAGAGTACAAGAAGCAGTTCGATCGCGCCTACCTGCATCAGCACCACTTTGAGTACACTTATCTAGAACGACTGGTCGAAGGCCACGGAATCGATCAGTTGGCCTGGATACAGGAGCAGCTTTTGAAGAAACGGGTTGGATCGAAGCGCATTCAGGCAATCACGTGGATTCCTCAAATTGATTGTCTTAAGGAAGAAGACCAACCTTGTTTTCAACGAATTTGGGTGTACCTCCATCCTAATGAAAGACTTGACGTCCATATCATGTATCGCAGCTGGGACGTTTTTCAAGCGTACGAAGCTAACATTAATGCGTTTCTTTCGTTAATCAAGAAAGAGATGTTGGAGCCGACCGGATTGAGGTTGGGGACGTTGTGCACGATTGGCAATTCAATGCATATTTATGATTACAACTGGGACGAAGCTCACGCAGTGCTTAACAAGTACAAGAAATAGCGAGCTAAATCATTAAAATTTGACAAAGATCAAATTTTTTTTATCTAAAGACTCGAATTCATTAAAACGAAGCAATAATATGTATTTAACAAATATTTTTTTTAAAAATTAAAAAAAATGCGATCAAAAAAAGCAACTTTTTAACCATAAGACTATAACTAAGGACAAGCAACCGAACGTTTTAAGCGAAAGAGATCTGTAATCGGCACTGAACGGATTCTCCGTTGCCATCGCCTGACCGAAAGAACATGGGGTGAATCATGACGCTAATTGATCACGCAAAGCAAGGAATCATTACTGACGAGATGAAGGTTGTCGCCTCTGCTGAGGGAGTAACACCAGAGTTTATCTGTCGCGGAATTGCGAATGGACAGATCGTACTTCCAGTAAGCCCATATCGGGACACTAAACCGATCGGTATTGGCAAGGGGCTTAAAACGAAGGTTAATGCTTCTGTTGGGACGTCGTCAGACATAGCTGATGTCGATCTCGAAGTCGCAAAGACAAAAGTAGCTGAGGCTGCTGGCGCCGATTCCATAATGGAGCTTTCGACCGCCGGCGACTTCTATGAAATCAGACGCAAGGTTATCCAAGCAACTTCCCTCTCCGTCGGAAGCGTACCACTTTATCAAGCGTTTATTGAAGCAGCACGGGATTCCGGCTCAATCGTTGATATGCGAGAGGATGACCTCTTTAGAGTTACCGAAGAACAAGCAAAACTCGGCACCAACTTTATGGCAATTCACACGGGGATAAACTGGGTTACACTCGAACGGCTCAAGGCTCAGGGACGGCACGCTGGCCTCTGTTCAAGAGGTGGGGCCTTGATGTCGGCTTGGATGGCGCACAACGAGAAAGAAAACCCGTTGTTTAGCGAATTTGAGTACCTCCTTGAAATCCTCAAGCGACACGATGTCACTCTCAGCATGGGAAACGGCATGCGCGCGGGCGCTGTGCACGATTCTACTGATAGGGCACAGATTCAAGAGCTAATCATAAATGCCGAGCTCTCTGACAAAGCACACGACTTTGGCGTGCAAACGATAGTAGAGGGACCAGGGCACATACCGATCGACGAGATTCAAGCCAACGTTGTGTTGCAGAAGCGCTTAACAGGCGAGAAGCCCTTCTACATGCTCGGACCTCTCGTGACGGACATCGCACCGGGCTATGATAATATCGTGGCGGCGATTGGCGCGGCTCTTTCCTCTTCATATGGCGCTGATTTCATCTGCTATGTCACTCCCGCAGAGCACCTTGCGCTGCCATATCCGGAAGACGTGCGCCTCGGGGTAGTGTCGGCTCGCATTGCGGCTCACGTTGGAGACATGATTAAGCTTGGGGACCGGGGTGATGACCTCAAGATGGCAGAAGCGCGCAACGAACTCGACTGGGCAAAACAGTTTGAGGTTGCTTTAGATCCACAGACGGCAGCGCAGGTGCGAAAAGAGCGAATGCCCTCAGATACAAACACCTGCACTATGTGTGGCGAGTTCTGCGCCTATAAAATCGTCAAGCAGTACTTTGAACTTTGAATGGTAAGCTGCTTGCTGTAAGCCTCTGATCGCCATTTTTATAGCATAGCTGTGAGGAAGGATGGGTTACGAGACAACGTACGGCGGGGCTTGTGTTCATAGTAAGTGGATTAACGGCACGAAACCTCGCAGGCGTTCGCGGGCTGCCAGACTAGTTACAGTAACTGTAGGTATCTAAGCCCTTCAACGACGCCTAAGCCATTCGGTTGCTTGGCGACGTAACTTGCGGCAGCTCGTGCTTTAGGATCTGCGTTGCCGACGGCAATTCCCGCACCAGCCACTTCCAACATTTGTACGTCATTTTCTGAGTCACCGAACGCTGCAAATTTGTTGAGGGGAATGTTAAGTAATTCCGCGACTTTAGCCAAGCCGACGCCCTTGTTGACGTGCGCGTCCTTGATGTGGAGGGCGAACCCCGAATCAACGACGGTGACGTCATCACAGCACTGTGCGACTAGCTTACGAAATAATTCTACGTCTGAGACCGACAAGGTGTCCCTGCTGTAGGCAATCTCGGTGACGCGTTCTCCAGAGTTGATTCTTTTAAGCGTCAGCACGCCACTGCCTTCGATTTCTCGGGCTGCTCGGCGACATGCGTCAATATTGCCGCTGACAATCTTTGATTTGCCGTCAGTAACGATCCCTCCGTTTTCAGCTATCACGGCCGAGATATTGCCGATTGTGACCGCTAGCGCAGTAGCAAAACACAAAATGTTGCCAGTCGCTAAAACAACGGGGACGGTTAGCTGTCGAATGGATTCAACTGCGGCCAGCTCCAGTGAACGGTCGCGAAAGGTTAACGTTCCGTCGATATCAAACGCTACAGCTTTGATCAAGGTCACGGTCAACGGTGGCTTAGGACAACGGCGAAACGCTGGCTGTGCTCGTTTAGTCGCGTATTCCTTCAGACTCCACCGAAAATATCGCTTCACCTTCAGCAAGGTTCGGAGAGTCTACAAGGCGTGCTATGCGTTTGCCTCCTTTCGATTTTCTCAAATACAACCTGAAAGTCGCAGTGTGCCCCAATATATGGCCACCGATCGGTCGGGTTGGATCGCCGAAAAATGCGTCAGGTTTTGATTGAACTTGATTAGTGACGAGTACGACTGCATTATTCAACGTTCCGAAACGCATAAGGTCATGCAGGTGCTTGTTCAGCTTTTGCTGCCTGTCTGCAAGCGTACCTCTGCCAACATATTCGGCTCTAAAATGGGCAGTTAGCGAGTCTACGATAAGAAGTTTTACGGGAAGCTCAGTCGCCTTGAGTTGTTCCGATAGCTCGCTTGCCGCTTCGACGAGGAGTATTTGGTGATTGGAATTGTGGGCTCGCGCGACGTGGATGTTTCTCAGTACGCCTTCGTTATCGAGATCGAGACCTGCCGCGATCTGGCTGATGCGCTCCGGTCGAAAGGTGTTCTCGGTGTCAATTAGTATGCACGATCCGTCAAGGCCGCCGCTTTCACGCGCGAGCTGAACGTTCACCGCAAGCTGATGCGCAACTTGCGTCTTTCCTGAGCCGAATTCTCCGTAAAGCTCGGTAATTGCTTGGGTCTCCATACCCCCGCCAAGCAACTCGTCAAAAGCCTTGCTTCCGGTCGTAAGTTTGCCTACGTGTCGCCTTCTTTCAAGAATGACGTCGCCTGTCTCAAAACCGCCAATGTCTGCAGCTTGGCGAGCCGCTATTATGATCTTGGAGGCGGTAGCCTCACCGAGATCTGCCGCATTTGATAACTCCGAAGGGGATGCTACGGCAACTGCTTCCACTGAGTTAAAACCAGCTTCCTTCAACTTTTCCGCGGTAGCAGGGCCTACGCCTGGCAGGTCTTCTATGCCAAAACCAACAATTTCTTCTACCTCTTCCATCTGCCCAACCTCCCCTTTTTTTGCAACCCTTGAAGAGTCTTATACGCTAATCACTTGTCGCCCTCTAAAGACTTTTGAGTGCAGAGCGAAAGTGTTGCATTTCCGTCGATCAAATTGATGAATGGAACTCATTGAGCCTTCTCTTGATTGTCTCGAGCTTTCGCGATGCCACTTCCTGCGGCAGTTTTGCTATGCTTTTCGCCTCAAACTTATCGTTCGTTTTGATACCGACAACCGTAACCTCATCCCCGACGGTCAGCGCCAGATTGTCGAATGCTTTATCAAAAGTCAGGTAATCGACCCCGTTATCGACACACACGGCCATAGCCGATGATATGACTGTCCCCGTAATGCCGGCATCGGCACTTTCTTGTGGGGCCGCGTGCTCTTTTTGGGCGCGTCCGATCTTATTTGCTAAGCATAGGCCGCTTCTCCAGTCTACACTCAGTTCGAGCTGATTGTTAAGTCCATTTTTCGGCATGCAATCGCGCAGTGTGATCTGGCTCTGCGTATCCTCTTCAGAGATCGTTAGCGCTTTGTCACCCCAAAGGGCGACTCGTATTTCACCCGTATCGTCGCTCACCACTATGTTTCTGACTTTTCCTACGCTGCCATTACCTCTGGTGAATTCGCGGAGCGCTCCTACTTCTTCAATGATTCCCGCAACGGTACACGGGATTTCTACCTGGACGTCCCCAATAGGGATGAACTTCTCAGCGAACTCAATACGCCCCGTCCCTTTTTGGAGCGATCCCCGATTACCTACGTGCACTTCGAGCCGTCCGTAGCGCTCGCGGGTATACCCGTTCTTAATGTCGAGCACGTCTCCCGAAACAAAATCAACCACATTCTCAGCAAGATCGTCCCAAAGCGTCACGCGCACCCTTCCCGTTTCGTCGCCTATCATCACGTTCGTGACCTTTCCAACGGAACCATCGCGCTTAGAAAAAGTACGCACCGGCTGAAGCTCGAGTATAACCCCTCGCACGTCAACCCCGTTTAGCCCTGCGATGAGGTTGGCGATGCCCTCCGTGCCCTTAGGAGGCTCGATTTCGGTTTTGGCGACTGATTCATCGACCTCAATTTCTCGTGCATTTACTTCTAGGCCGTATCCCCCATCCCTCACGACTCCCGCAATCTTCAGAGTCTGCCCAATTTGAAGCTCTTCGACGTGTTGCGCGAGGTCATTCCACAAAACTACGCGAATTGAACCCGTTGCGTCCGACACGACGAGATTGGCAACATATCCTACATCGCCGTCGCGGGAGAACTCTCGTGTCGGCGAGACACGCGTGAGCTTGCCAACAAATGCGACAGTTCCCGTTTGTGCATCAATTTGTGCGATCTGCACGACCGTGTCGATACCGAGCTCGTGGGCGACAAGCAATGCCGCCGTCTTCTCGTCACACAAGCCCGACATGTCCTCCACCTTCTGCCGCACTCTAGCCGCGAACTCCTCTTTCGAGATTGTGGTGGTCAGGCGCTGGTAGATGCTCGCCAAGTCGTCGGAGAGAACGTCCATATTTCCTTGCACTTACCGTAGTACACGCCCCTATCTTAATAACTTTGTCAAAAGAGATACAGGCACGTACGAAGCCCAACAAGGCAGTGAAAGGGAGAGAGCCCTTGAGAGAACGGGGTATCACTGAGGCACGGTTGCCGTACGCGCCCCTTTTCGCGATGAAATATTTTTATACTTTCTTCGCGTGTTATGAGAGCGGCCTACGCGTTGTTTTTTGCATAAGGGGCAAATCGAGAATGGGGCAGACCATTTCCGAGAAGATATTCTCGAAATCTGTGGGAAGAACCGTGAAAGCGGGCGATTTTGTCGACGCTGCAATAGATGTCGCTATGATTCACGATATTACTGGACCTCTTGCAGTAAAAACCCTCTACGAAATAACAGACCGGGTATGGGATCCTACAAAAGTAATCATGCTTTTTGACCACCAAGTACCTGCTGACTCGATCGACGCCGCAGTCAATCACCTGGAGCTTCGGAAGTTTGCAAAAAGACAGGGGATCCTCAACTATGATGTGCAAGAGGGAGTGTGCCACCAGGTCATGGTCGAAAAGGGGCACGTGCTTCCAGGGGAGCTTATTATCGGCGCTGACTCGCATACCTGCACGTACGGGGCCTTAGGAGCGTTTGCGACAGGTGTCGGCTCAACCGACATGGGGGTGGCCCTTGCTTCGGGAAAGCTCTGGTTCAAAGTGCCAGAGACCCTCGCATTTGATATTAATGGAAGCCTTGGACGGCGTGTGTATGCCAAAGATCTGATACTCACTATCGTTGGCGACATCGGCATAAATGGCGCCACCTACCAGGCGTGTGAGTTTCGCGGTGACACTGTCAAGCACATGGACATCGCGGATAGGATGACCGTGTGCAACATGGCAATCGAGATGGGAGGAAAAACGGGGATAATCGCCCCCGACGAAACGACAGCCACGTTCTTGGAAGAACGAGCACTCGACGGAGACTTCGCTCTGCACTCAGACGATGATGCGACAAAAGTTGTGCGACGCTATGCTGCGACTGAGATGGTGCCGATGGTCGCAAAGCCCCATCAAGTCGACAACGTAGTGCCTGTTACAGACGTCGAAGGGCAGCACATAGATCAGGTCTTCATTGGTTCGTGCACAAACGGTCGGTACGAAGATCTAAAAGCGGCTGCGGAGTTACTGGAAGGCGAGAAAGTGGCACGTGGAGTGCGGATGATAATCATCCCAGCTTCGAGAACCGAGTACCAGAGAGCGCTTAAAACGGGCCTTATGGATATCTTTACCGACAGTGGCGCCCTAGTAGAGGCCCCGTGTTGCGGGCCGTGTATGGGTGGGTCATTTGGGCTACTAGGTCCCGGCGAGGTGGGTCTAAGCACTTCAAACAGAAACTTCGTCGGAAGACAGGGAAGCCCGGAGGCTTCAGTATACCTCTGTTCACCGGCGACGGCTGCAGCGTCCGCGATCGACGGCGTAATAACCGATCCGAGGTCGGACTAGGAGTGGAACATGACACGACCCAAAGGGGGCATGATGGGTAGGGCTTGGAAGTTTGGCGATAACGTTGACACGGATGCCATCATTCCAGGTAAGTATCTCGTACTCAACTCGTCACAAGATCTCGCAAAGCACGCGTTCGAAAACGTCCGCCCCAACTTTGCTCATCAGGTCATCAACGGCGACATCGTCGTCGCTGGAGAGAACTTTGGCTGCGGTTCCTCACGAGAGCACGCGCCTTTGGCTTTAAGAGATAACGTCAGCATCGTTATTGCACGTTCGTTCGCACGGATCTTTTTTCGAAATGCCATAAACATCGGACTGCCTGTCATCGAATGCGACACAACCGAAATCGAGGACGGAGATATTCTGCACGTCGATTTGGAAAAGGGCAGCATCTACGACGAGACTAGGAAAAAAGAATACGCGATAATGCCTTTTCCGCCGTTTATAAAGAACATCATAGAAGCCGGCGGACTCGTCGAATACGTAAAAAGCGGCACGCAGCTTAAAAAACGGGAGCCCCGCGAAACTGAGACGGATTCGTCGTGGTGACCTGTTTCACTGCTTCTCGAACACTTATGGTGAAGCCAAAATGAAGACGTACAAAATCCCGATAATCGCTGGAGACGGCGTCGGACCGGAGGTCATCGCCGAAGGGAAGAAGACTCTCGAAGCGACCGGCCGTATGTATGGGTTCGATATCGAGTGGAAAGAGTACCCGTACGGAGCAGAGCATTACCTCACAACGGGAGAACTTTTGTCAGAGGATGCGCTCAAAGAGCTGAGCGACTATCGCGCTATCTACCTCGGCTCGGTCGGCGACGCGCGTGTCCCCCCTGGAGTCCTCGAGCGCGGAATTCTCTTCGCACTGAGGTTTTACTTCGACCAATACATAAATCTCCGTCCTATTCGGCTGCTAGAAGGCGTAGAAACACCAATTCGAGACAAGGGCCCTGATGATATTGATTATGTAGTCGTGCGCGAGAACTCTGAAGACTTCTACGTGGGCGTAGGAGGCCGTGTCAAGAAAGGCAGCGTCCACCGCGATGCAGATGTAACCCGCAACCTATACAATGTAAAGTTCGGCCTTGACATCGACTCTGATAGCGACGAAATAGCCTATCAGCTGGGGCTAATATCAGCTGAGGGCACGAAGCGCATTATGCGGTATGCTTTTGAGCTGGCAACCCGAAGAGGGAGGCACCTATCGAGCGTCGACAAGATGAACGCGATGACTGACATTTATGGCTTCTGGCGTCAGATATTCACCGAAACTGCCTCGCGTTATCCAGAAGTTAAGACCGATTTTAACCTCGTCGACGCAATGACGATGTGGCTGGTGAAGAATCCTGAATGGTTTGACGTCGTTGTAGCTCCAAACTTGTTCGGCGATATAATAACGGACCTAGGGGCTATGGTGCAAGGGGGTCTAGGGCTAGCTCCGGGCGGCAACATAAACCCTGAAGGAACGTCAATGTTTGAACCGATTCACGGATCAGCGCCAAAATATAAGGGACTCAACAAAGTCAACCCAATTGCTACCATTTGGGCAGGGGCAATGCTCCTTGAGAGTCTTGGCGAAATGCAAGCTGCGAACGGCGTTATGAACGCTATTCAGCGCAACCTGCGCGAACGTAAAGTGCGAACGTTTGACCTTGGCGGCAGCTCGACCACATCCGAAGTAGGTAGTGACATAGCGAGATACGTCGAAAGCCCCCACCGCTCAGATTGAATACCGATTTATACCCTTAAGCACATAGACATATGCGAGTCCTGGTGGGGTAGTGGATATCCTATGAGCCTGCGGAGCTCAAGACTCGGGTTCAAATCCCGGCCGGGACGCTCTGTTTTTGCGCAAAATACTTATCTTGGAACGCAGACCAAAATCAACGCGAGGCTTGAATTGAGTGAGTCTATTGCACACCCATATGGGCTATGCTTAGGCCTTTCCACCAGGCGGAAAGTGGATGTTGAAACTGTAGCCAAAGGCTTCTAACCCCAGTCTCTGGTAAAACTTGTGGCTACCCTCCCTGTGCACACTGCTTGAGAGAATAACCCGAAAACATCCTCGGGCTCGCGCAAGACCTATTGCGTGTTGCATCAATCACGCACCAATGCTCGACTTTCGAGCTCGTTCGTCTACCACGACGTTCTCAATAACTGCCCAAGGCCTGCCACAATGTGACAGGTTTGGGATCATTGAGATCGCTACCGTTCCGACAACCGCCCCAGCTGATTCGGCCACAAGCACATAGCTGTCCGGGCTTCGTTTGATCTCCGAAAATGCCTCATAATGCGCGGAGAGCAGCTCTCTTGTGTTCTCTGAAGCTTGATCCGTGTTTGAGAAGAGCTGGGCGTACAGCTCCAAAATGCATTGCAAATCATCTAAGGTTGCTTCTCGTACTACCAGATCATCTCGTTGTGGCCGCTGCGCGACTTCCAAATTTATATCCTCGCTGTAAGTTACTAGACTTGAGTGCCGAATTCGTGCAGCTGCGTTTGCACCGAAGCTGGGCGTATTTTGGACGAGCGCAGAGAGACGTTGTTGCTGATTGCACTGGCTATGCTTTGCTCTGTCTATCTGCATCCCGAATTGCTCGCCTTATTATGTCCGTTTCTTCAGAACGAAACACTGGACAGTCGCGATCCTCATAGCTGATACCACGCACGATAACGATCGGAGTACCCCCTGCTGCCTCCCCCATCATGAGGTTGGCCAGACCAGCTATTTCGTCACCAACACCTTCGTTGGTTATTTCTAGCGCTTTCCCTTCAAGGTCTTTCACGCCGCGCCAGTCCTTCATCGCAGCAATTCCGGCAAACCCTATGCCGACTCCGGTTTGTCCTTCGCGAAAAGACCTACCGCAGGTATCCGTAATGATCACAGCAACATTTTTGTCAAACCGGTCTTTTATTCGATCGCGTAGTTGACGTGCATTTTCAGAGGGGTCATGTGGAAGGAGCAAAACAAAACCTTCGGCCACGTTTGAGCGATCCAACCCAGCATTGACACAGACCTGACCAAACTTGCTCACAACAAGAAAGAACGGTTTCTCGATCAGGATCTCAGTTGTTTCGCCGAGTACGGCTTCGATGAAACGGGGATCCTCGTGAAGGCTTGCAGCGATTCTATAAGCCGGCTCGCTGGGGGAGAAAGTTTCCAAACTCTGCATTAACCCTTCAGCCTTAGAGATGATCGTCGAGGCAACAACGACGACGTCCCCGTCACGAAGGTCAGCGTCCTGCAAAAAATCTGTTATGTCGTCTCCTTCTTTTACATGAGGGACATTGTCGACCGTAAATGCCTCAATTATCACGCGAATCACAAGCGGCTAACATTCATCGGCAGTACCCGGAAAAGATATTTATCGTCTAAATCGCTCATGCATCGGTGACGGTGCATGATGAGAGTTACCCCCACCGAGCACAAGATGAGGAGAGAACCTATCTGATGCCGTCAATCCGCTTTAGCCATACGCTGGCTTACTCGATAGAGATAAGCTTCTTGTCAGCAATTCCAATCTTTGGCAGGTGAACTTCGAGCACGCCGTTGAAGAAGCTCGCGCGAGCGGCAGCGTCATCGATGTTCGTGGGGAGCTTGATGGAGCGGTAATATTCGCGAGGGGCGCGTTCTCTTATGAGGTGGTCGTCATCGTCATATTTTGAAGTTCTTTCCGCCGTGATTTCCACCATGTCGCTGCTGCCTTCAAGCTTGACGTCGTCCTTGCTAACTCCTGGAAGATCAACCAAAACAACGATTTCCCCAGGGAGGTCTACGAGGTCGACGGGCGGCGTTGAGGTAATTGGTCCTACATACTCGTCGTGGTCATCCTCCAAGAGCCCATCCATCTTGCTACGGATATTGCTCAGCGGGCTTATTTCCTTCCAAGACATGTCAACTTCTCCGCATTTCTTTTCTCGGTGCAGATATAAAACAATATGCTATTTGTGCTGGCAGTCACGCATTAGGCGGCATTTCTGACTGAACTTGTGCCAGCACGCGTCATGAGGGCCCAAATGGAAAATGGCCAAGATGCAGTATTCAGCGCGATTTGCGCGCGCAATGATCTTTTTGCCGCGCCACAGGTCAGACCAAAAAGATTTTATTGCTTCAGCTTGTTTAAAGAGTGACGTCTCGCTCAAGCGATTTCTGGAGCGTTAACGCCGGCCGAATTCTTACAGAGTTCGACGCAGAGTCTTAAGACTCAGCGAGACGGAATAATCGAAAAAATGAAATTCATTGAGTACGCAAATCTCATGTGAGAACTCGAACTATTTTGGAGGTGAAAAATGGTCAGTAAGAAACTCTTTTCTGCTGTAGTGGCAACCGCAGTGATTCTTTCAATCGTTGGAGCGTCGAGTATCGCTTTCGCGCAAACGCCGATCAATACGATTACGCAGACGGCAGTTAATACCCCAGATTTGTCAACGTTAGTGAGTTTCCTCAAGCAAGCTAACTTGACGGAGATGCTGAACAATACGACGGCAAAGTACACTGTTCTTGCACCTGACAACGCTGCTTTCGCAAAGCTCAACAACACGACGATCGCCAACTTGAAGAATGACACGCCGACGCTTACACAAATTCTCGAAAACCACGTTATACTCGGCACAGTCAACTTCACTAAAAATGGCACAGTCACCACGCTCGCAGGAAACTCGATCCCATACACTGTCAACGGAACGAAAGTGACGTTCACCAGCCCTTACAACGCGACGATAACGCAAGCGAACATCAACACAACGAACGGCGTCGTTGACGAGATCAGCGGCGTACTGGTACCACCGACCGTGACGACGACTGCAGCTGCGTCACCCACAGCGAGCAGCGGGTTCCTTGGATTGCCGGGATTTGAGGCAATTTACGGGGTCGCAGGGCTGTTGGTTGTTGCGTATTTGGTGTTGCAGCGTAGAAAGTAAGCTCCTTGGCTGCATGCGCAGGTGAGTCTGGCACTCGGCTGGACTCGCGCCTTTATTTTTTTACTTTGCCGTCTGTTTGTAACAAATCTGAATTAAGGAAGCGCTAAAAATGCAAAAAAGAGTGGTTACCTTCGGTCTAGTGGTGTTATTGCTATGGGCTTGTACTGCAATACCCACGCTTGGACAGGTGACATTTCACCCCGTAACTAATCAAGCTGAGCTTAACAACTTGACCAAGATGCTCAACAATACGTCAGAGTCAGCAAACAGCACCGGGAATGCGACGACATCAACGAGCAGCGGGTTCCTTGGCTTGCCGGGATTTGAGGCAATTTACGGGGTAGCAGGGCTGTTGGTTGTTGCGTATTTGGTGTTGCAGCGTAGAAAGTAAGCTCCTTGGCTGCATGCGCAGGTGAGTCTGGCACTCGGCTGGACTCGCGCCTTTATTTCTTTTTTTCTGATTCCAAAAACTGGGGGGGATACATCAGCCCGGGTTGGTTGACTTGCTGATTATAAGGCGTTGCGCGCGGTAGCGGGGCGGTTGGCGTTGTATATCCAAGTTGCGCGCAGGAACGAGAAAAGCAAAGTTTATTGCGCATGTGAAGTCATGACTCTTTGAAAGCTAGGTTTATACTGGAGGTGAAAAATGGTCAGTAAGAAACTCTTTTCTGCTGTAGTGGCAACCGTTGTGATTCTTTCTATTGTCGGAGCATCCAGCGTTGCTTTTGCGCAAACGCAAACCACGACGGCGACGGCGACGGCGAACGCGACTAAGCTGGCGAACGCGACTAAGCTGGCGAACGCGACTAAGCTGGCGAACGCGACTAAGCTGGCGAACGTGACTACGGCTGCGACAACATCAACGAGCAGCGGGTTCCTTGGATTGCCGGGATTTGAGGCAATTTACGGGGTCGCAGGGCTGTTGGTTGTTGCGTATTTGGTGTTGCAGCGTAGAAAGTGAGCTTTGAGCAGCACGCGCAGGTGAGTCTAGCACTCGGCTGGACTCGCGCCTTTATTTCTTTTTTTCTGATTCGATAGACGACAGAAGGCGCGCACCACCAGAGCCGAGGGTTCCTTGACTTGCCGGGCTTTGAGGGCGGTGCGCGGTAGCAGCGCTGTTGGTTGTTGCGTTTGGTGACGGGGCGTAGGAAGTTGAGAAAGCAAAGTTTATTGCGTATGTGAAATCATGAGTGTGCGAAAGCTAAGTCTATATTGGAGGTCAAAAATGATCAGTAAGAAACTCTTTTCAGCCGTAGTGGCAACTGTAGTGATCCTTTCTATTGTCGGAGCGTCCAGCGTTGCTTTCGCGCAAACGCAAACCACGACGGCGACAGCAAAACCAACCCAGACCATCGCCCAGATTGTAGAGAGTAATGCGAACTTCACAAAGCTTGTAAGTCTGCTGAAGAAGGCAAATATTACCACCGTGTTAAGCGGCCCTGGTAACTATACATTCTTCGCACCCGACAACGCTGCTTTTGCCAAGGTTAACGCATCCACTCTCGCGAATTTGCAAAATAACAAAACGGCGCTAACAAACTTGTTGCTTTATCATGTCGTTCCCACGAAGCTGCTCGCGAACAACTTCACCGGTAGTGGCACGCTCACGACGCTAAACGGTTTGTCCCTACCTTACTCCGTCAGTGGCACCACAATAATGGTTGGAAACGCGACGGTAACCAAAAAGGATATTAACGCAACAAACGGCGTCATTGACGAGATCAACACCGTATTAATGCCGCCTTCCGGAACGACGATTGCGACTGCGTCACCCACAGCGAGCAGCGGGTTCCTTGGATTGCCGGGATTTGAGGCAATTTACGGGGTCGCAGGGCTGTTGGTTGTTGCGTATTTGGTGTTGCAGCGTAGAAAGTGAGCTCCTTGGCTGCATGCGCAGGTGAGTCTGGCACTCGGCTGGACTCGCGCCTTTATTTTTTACTCTAAAGCTCAGCGAACACAGATTATGCGCCACCAAAGCTATTCGTGCGGTGCTAGTCACTGTTGATCCTGAATCCATTTATAAAGGTACTGTAAGCCTGTTTTCATATCGACTTTAGGCTCCCAGCCAAACGAAGCAAAAAGCGAAAGGTCAGCCTGCGTTGACTCAACGTCGCCTTCCCAAGACTTGCCGCCAGTGCGATAGATATCGGGACGCAGGCCCATCAACTTGCAGATAAGCTCGACAATCTCGTTGACGGTGGTGGCGCTGCCGCTGCCTATGTTGTACGACTCGCCTGGGATCCCCCTATCATACGCAAGTACGAAGGCGTCAATCACGTCATCTATATACACGTAATCTTTCTTCTGGAGTCCTGTACCGAGGATTTCAAGGGTGTTATCATCCCTCTGCAGCTTCCTTATAAGATCATACATGACGCCTTTTGCATTGCCTGGCCCATAGACATTATAAAGACGAAGAGAGATCGCTGGCAATCCCAAAATGCCGTTGAATGCAGAACAATAGAGCTCGCCAGCAGCTTTGGAAGCGCCGTAGAAGGATACAGGACGTAGCGGGTGAGCTTCGGTGGTCGGGACGGAAGCGGTTCCATAGACTGTACTTGTCGACGCATAAATGAAACGAGCGTCCGAGGCGCAAGACAACACATTGAACGTGCCTTGCGCGTTGACACGGAAGTCGTAAGCCGGATTTCGCGTCGAATCAGGCACCTTTGTCTGCGCTGCGAGATGAAAGATGCCGTCGGGTTTAACGATGCTTGCCTGGAGTCTCTCCAAATCGAGGATATCCCCTTCTATAAACTCAAAATTTGGGTGAGCGCACTGGGGTTGGACTAAGTCGTAGCCAGTGACGATATGTCCGTTACTAAGAAGACGAGTAACGAGATGGGAGCCGATAAACCCACTACAACCCGTCACAAAAAACTCTCGACTACGTTCGCCTGCTTCAGCCTCCGCATCAAGAATCAAAAGCTCTTCTAGGCTCATATCTCACCAGGACCAGAGTACACGATTCGCACGCTCTGACATCAGCAGCCTTCGGTCAGTTGCTTACCTGCTTCTAGGAGGTCTCTAGCTCTTCGCTTCGTTTCAGCTTCGACAAAAATTCGAATGATTGGCTCAGTCCCAGAGGGGCGTATCAGCAACCAACCGTCGTCATACCAAATCTTTACGCCATCGGTTGTGTCGATGTTTCCTTCGACAGATGAGCGAATTTGTTGCATTGTTGCATCCCGATCGCGACAGGTGACTTTCGTCTTGTCCATATATCGTTTGGGAATTTCTTTGACGAGCTCAGAGATTTTCTTGCGACGCTCGGTCATTATTTCAAGTACCTTCGCTACCGTCATCGCCCCATCTCGGCAGTATTGATGTTCAGGGAATATGATACCCCCATTGCCTTCCCCCCCTATCACAGCATTTACTTGCATCATCATCCTCGCGACGTAGATGCTCCCCACAGGAGTCCATATGACGTGACCGCCTGCTGCTTCAGCCACTTCGACTATCCGCTGCGATGAGCTGACAGGGGTAACAACGGGGCCTACTTTCTTGGAGAGAACGTGCTTGACGATAATTGCAAGTAGTACGTCTTCATTGACGAAATTCCCCCCTTCATCAATAAAAACCGCTCTATCGGCATCTCCGTCATGTGCAACGCCCAAATCGGCGCCGTTCGAGATGACGATCTTTCCGAGATCGGTGAGGACGTCCTCTGTCGGTTCTGGATTTCTACTCGGGAAAGTGCCATCGATCTGCGCATTAATCGTCGTGACTTTGCAATTGAGTTTGCTCAGCAAGAAGGGCGTAACAATGCTGCCCGCCCCACAGCCAGTGTCGACGGCCACAACGAACCCGCGTTTTTTAATGTCCGAGGCGTTCACCTTTCCCATAATACTCTCCATGTAAGCGGGTATCACGTTGGTGTCCGAAAGTTCCCCGGTCTCGCGCCAGTCAGCAAGCTTGAGACTACCTTTGAAATACACGTCTTCGACAGCGAGTTCTCCTTCGATTCCGAATTCTGTTCCATCTCCTGCGATCAGTTTTAGCCCATTGTATTCGCGCGGATTGTGCGATGCGGTGATGACGATTCCTGCGTCGGCATTGTCACGCACGAAGTACTGCACCGCAGGAGTCGGCGCTATGCCGAGATTAATAGCCTTGCAACCCGTTGCGAGCAGTCCGGCGATGGCCGCGTGACTAAGCATATTACCGGACACGCGCGTATCCTGTCCGACCGCAACAGTCCCCCTTGTAAGTGTTCCCAAGCTCATCGCCAGCCGCAGGGCGAGCTCTGAGGTTAGATCTTGGTTGACAATCCCCCGCACACCGTTCGTTCCGAAAAGCCTCATGATAATCCCCCTCGTCCAGGTCTGGCAGAAAGAATAGGTGCCTCTCTCATATTCCTACCCATTTGTCACCCTGCTCAGTAAGTTCCTTTTTCCAAATGGGAACCTCTTTCTTGATCCGTTCTATTGCATCCCTTAGTGCCTTAAATCCCTCTTGTCGATGTGCCGCCGCAACGACGATGTACACGATGTCTTCGCCTTTATTGACGCGGCCTGATTTGTGGTATATCTTTACATCGACTATGCCCTCTATTGCCGTCAAATCGTGCGCGATTGAAGAAATTCGCTGCTGGGCTTCTCCTTCATAGATGTCAAATTCCAGGGCTGAGGCCTCTCCGCGGACAACTCCGGTGAACGTGAGTATCGCTCCTGCTTTGTGAATATCGGGGTGTGCGCGCACGGCTCTTACGAGTGCACCAAGCGTTATCCATTCTGGTGCAGTCGCAAGCGACTCGAAATGTTGTTCAAAGTTCAAAGAGGGCGCTAATCGCACCTCGTAAACCTCGTGAAAGGATGCGATTCTTGATGCAAGCGTGCTACCCACAACAACAGCAAAATCAAGGTCTTCCCGTTCCGCCAGCTGATCGAGCTCTCGCGCGATCTGATTTGCGTCATCAATAGCGCGCTGCGTCAGAACGTATCTGGAGGGTGATTGTATGGAAAGCAGGTCGTCTGCGACTTTTTTCGTGAATGACGCCGGTTTATCGTTGTGTTCCTCACGGAGCGTCGCCGCCTTGCAGCGGCGAGCAAGCTCAGCAATGAAGCGCTCACGCTGTTTTACTTCACCCGTGAGTGCAACAACCCTCACATCCTCATAGAACACAATAAGCGCATAAATACGTATTGATGACAGCCAACCGAGCTGAGCGCATCAATGCAATCAGAGAGCACGCGGGCGCCCTTGTTATGATGTCCGAAGAACTCAGATAGGCAGGCCGACCTTATGTAGATCGATAGGCGCGGGCAAGAATAGCGCAGACACGGTCCCGCCATCTGCGAACGCAAACGTGCATAAGACTGGCTTGGCGTGACTTGAGCCGGAGTACGCTCAGCGCCTCAGTGCTCTGCGAACTTAATTCGTCCTGCGCAGTGAGAGCAGACCCAAAGAACGCTTTCTCCTTTTTTTTCGCGTCGTAGGATTTTGATTCGACCTATCTCTGACTTTTCGAAGCTGCGCTGACAAAGTTTGCAAACCGTAGTCGTGTCCTGCCGCCCCATGCCCTGCTCCCGCAACAATCGACTGCCATACGGAGTGCAGTCAAAACTCAGGTAGTAGTAAAAGGACAACGTACTAAATAATATTTGCGTGGCCGTTTACCACACGTCAACTGCCCGCAATCTGCACCCGCCGGCAGCGCTTTGGTGAGTCAATGTTGAATTTGAGATTCACATTCCGCGAGTTGCAAATCACCAGCAGTTTTTCATATTTTCAGCTAACGTAAATAGTGATGATCAAGATTGACGGCAGCATAGGCGAGGGGGGAGGCCAAGTGCTGCGCATTTGCTTAGCGCTTTCAGCCTTGACGGGAGAGTCCGTCGCAATCAAGAACGTGAGAGTAAACCGCGCAAATCCTGGACTGCAAACTCAACATTTGACGGCGGTGCGAGCCTTAGCGGAGGTCGCCAACGCGAAGGTGATCGGGCTCGGGCTTGGCTCGTCTGAAATAACTTTCGTTCCAGGGCGGAGGCGCGGCGGGATTTATAGCTTTGATGCGAAAACGGCCGCCAGTACGACACTCATACTGCAAGCCCTTCTGCCCGTGCTTGCGTTCGCCGATCAACCTTCATCTGTTACCCTTATCGGTGGCACAAACAATCCTTTGGCTCCGCAAGTCGACTACGTGATCAATGTTTTAAATCCTGTACTAGCTAGCTTGGGATTTTTCTACCAATTGCGCCTCTGCAAGAGGGGATTTTATCCTCGCGGAGGGGGGCTCCTAAAGGTCGCAATCACGCCTGTAGAAAGACTAACTGCCATTAATGTCGCCACCATGGGATCTCTACGAGATATCAGAGGGATGTCACACTCGCGCAATCTCCCGGCTCACGTCGCAGAACGCCAAGCCGAAGCAGCGACCCAACGCTGCACGAGCGCCGGCTATCCAAATGTAAGCATAGAGCGAGATTTCGACCAGAGAGAACAAAGCCCGTCTACTGGAAGCGGCATACTGCTCTGGGCGGAGACGTCTACTGGGGGCAGATTAGCAGGGGATGCTTTAGGCGCGCGAGGAAAGCCTGCTGAGCTCGTTGGACGAGAGGGGGCAGCGAGGCTTCTAATGCAATTGTCGAAAGGGGCACCGTTCGACGTGCATCTGGGCGACCAGCTGGTTATCTGGCTGGCGCTAGCGGAGGGACGTTCTAGAATTGGAACAAGTGAGCTGACGCTTCACACCGTCACTGCCGTGGAGGTTACTGAGATGTTGACTGGCTGTCAGTTTAAGGTCAGTGGCGAGATCGGAAGCCCGGGAGTAATCGACTGTAATGGCGGCATCACGCCGCGGTAGCAGACGGCACCTTTGTTAAGCGGGAAGCTTGTAGAGGGCTGTTGCCGATCTCGTGTCACTCAAGCTTGCAAAGTATAGTGTTTTGAGTAATCATGCCGACCATAGCATCTATTTGATCAAAGACCGCGACACCCTCCACGTCGTGTTTCAGCATCAGATCCACCACTTCAATGCACGGGGTACTAGTTCTCACAAATACGATGTCAGTGATCATGATATCATCGACGACGAGTTTCCTTACCCGTGAATCTTGATAGTGAGGCTTTACTACATCCATAAATTGGCTCATCGCCTTCGCGATGTCATTCTCCGTTATAATGCCAACGACCTTACTGTCTTCAACGACCATCATCCACCACGCATCTTCGTCGATCATCCTTCGTCTTACGTGGGTTACTCTGTCAAAAGACGAACACGTTACGGGCGGATCCATGATTTCGCCTGCAGATCCGACCGGTCTGCTTGCTTTGACGATCTCGTTAAACGTTATCCACCCTGTAGATTGCTCACAGACGACGACCAATACCTCGGAAGATTTCATCAAATGGTTGATCTCGCCTATCGTCATTGCGCCGCTTACGGTGGTTAAAGTTTCATCTACTGCCTTGGTCACGTGAAGTGATGAAGCGGGCTTAATGATGTCGCCACTTGCTCCCAGTGTGCGTGCTGTCCCTTTTTTCGTTAAAACGCCAACGATCTCCCCTTCGTTCGTGACGAGCAGTTGATTGACGTTGTGTTTTTCCATAAGATCGAGGGCATGGGATATTCGATCAGTTTTATCGATAACGTACACGCGCGCCGCTAGATCTGATGCTGTGTTTGAGATGTAGTTGTCGAATCGCATTAGCTCCCGTCGTTGATTAAGCCAAAGAGGCAGCCACCAGATTCTACCATCCTCTTAACGATGTCAGTTTTTGATATAACGCCCACGACCGACTCCTCTCTGACGACAGGAATGGCATCTACTCGTTTCGCAACCATCAATCGCGCGGCGGCCACTGCTCTTGAATCACTGCCGATGGTTATGAGCGGCTCTGACATGATGCCTTCCGCAACTTGCAGCACTTTTCGCACGTATCGATTTTTTTTGGACGCCTGCGTGTTCCACCTTTCTCACCATCACGACGTCTTTTGAACCCACAAACGGCTCTTTGGCAAAAGTTAGATTAGTGTGTGTAATTATGCCAACAGCAACGTCGTTCCCTTCCTGAACGATCGTCCGAAAAACGTGGTTGGTTTCCATGTCGCGCAAGACGTGGTTGATAGAATGGTGGCGATGGCACGTAAGAAAGGAACCGGTCATTGTAGTCTTGATGGCCTTTCGAGTCTGTGGTTGCAAAATAGGTTACTAAATCAGTCTCAGTGAAGATGCCAACTAGTTCCCCATCTTTTACTACCGGCAGGCAGCCGACCCCGTTTGTTATCATCTCTTGGCCAGCATTCACGAGTGACGTCTCAGGTGAAGCAGTGAGCAGATTCTCAGACATGATGGTCTTGGCTAGGGTGCGATCTTGATGTCTCCTTCGCCAACCCGCCTCTGACGATTCTAGCATCTTCGCGAGGTCGTATTTGGCGATAACGCCAACAAGAGTCCCTTCATACTCAACCACTACCTACCTACTTTGTGTTTAAGCATCACGTTTTTCACGTGACTGACAGTGTCATCAGGTGAAACTGTGTATACAGGCGCACTCATTAAATCGTCGACTTGCATTTGATCCCCCTGCTGTTGGCTTTTTTTGCCGCCTCTATTCACAAAGTCAGAAATATATTAAAGCTCTATTTGCGATCTTATTAGCGAGCGACACGTGCCAATGCTGCTCGACTCTCTGATTAGCTGAAGTAATACGACAATGTTTCATCTGTGCTTTCACGCCTACCACCGTTACGTTGTAACCCCCCGCTCGGCGTAAACGATTACGCTCGACAATGCGCCGCATAGGTGCTGTCCTCCGACTGCTGTACTGCAAGCGTGCGCGCCGTGCAGTTGCGGGTAGCTGAGGGGGGTTCTGGTTGCTGATAATGAGGGGCACTGGTAGATTGCGTATTGCCAGGTTTGAGGTTTACCGTGCATCCGGCAGCCGCCACCGAAAAAAGCACAACCGCACGAAATAGCGAATATAGTCTCTTTCCATATACTCGCATCCTGTCGACAATGATGTGTAACCTTGCGCGCCAGATAAGAACTTGCTGCCCATCTGAAGCTTTTCAAACACGATGCTAGAGATGAGCTCTTTAAGCACTGTAATGCGTACTAGACTTACGGAGAGGATTTACAATCGCTCTTTAGCCGATTACGTGCCGCAATGCATTATGGATTGGTTCACTTGCCTCTTTTTATCTCAGTTTGCGCGCAGCGGTCGGTAACACTGCACGTCTGCGATCTGAATCAATTGCGACAAAAGCCATGAGCAAAACAACAGTTCAGCACAATCAACGACACTCGTCTCAAACGAGTGCTGCCGCGTTTCTTGTGGTCACTGCGGCTGTTTGATTAACTTTCTATCAACGACGATGTAATCCTTTATCGCCCTGACGGCGTCAAATGGTAGGAATATAAAATCGTTTTCTATCCTAAACTCCTGCAGATTCAGGTCAGGATCGGGCTTCACTTTGAGATCAAGGATATCGCCTGTGTTCCCATCGATAATGAGGTCATAGAGCGTGCCGAGGTCTGTACCATCGCTCCCCATTACTTGCTTATTAGACAAATTCTTAGCGAATATCTCCTTTTTCATCTCTGCTTGCTACGTAGTTATCATACAAAAGGGTTTCTTATTCTCGGCGCTTACTGATAACTTATATGCGTCGTCGGCTCAGCAGGTCGGCCCCCTGCAAATTTCTGTTTTATCTGTTCGTAATATTGCATCGTATGTTCGTCAATCGCTGGCCGTACTTTTTTGAGCGCCTCTCTGAAGTGCCGCATTTCAATGGCGCTTATGTCCATCGCTTCTCGAAGCGCGAGCATTGCCGCTTCTTTGCAGAGAGTTTCTAAGTCGCTGCCCACATACCACTCAGTAAGATCCGCAAGCTCTTCAATGTCCACGTCATCGGAGAGAGGCATTGTTCGCGTGTGGATATTCAAGATTGATACTCTCGCACTCTTCTGAGGCGCACCAAGCAATATCATTCGGTCGAATCGTCCTGAGCGTAAGAGCGCCGGATCCACTATGTCAGGCCGATTCGTAGCGGCGATCACGACAATGTCCTTGAGATCTTGTAAGCCGTCAAGCTCCGTCAGCAGAGTGTTCACGACTCGTTCCGAGACCCGCGACGTGTCTTCTATGCCTCGCACGGGGGCGAGCGCATCGAGCTCGTCGAGAAAAACAACAACAGGCGCAACTTGTCGCGCCTTCTTAAAAACGCTCCTCACTGCGCGCTCTGATTCGCCAACCCATTTACTCATAAGCTCAGGGCCCCGCACGCTAATGAAGTTCGCTTCCGTTTCATTAGCTACCGCTCTGACGATGAGGGTCTTGCCAGTTCCTGGCGGTCCGAAGAGCAAGATTCCTCGGGGCGGCTTAATGCCCATTCTTCTAAATGATCGGGCCTCTTTCAGAGGCCATTCTATCGCTTCGATCAGTTCCTGGCGAGCTTCCTCAAGCCCGCCTACGTCGTTCCAGGTAGTATCAGGAATTTCGATGAGAATCTCGCGGAGAGCACTTGGCTGTATTTCTCGAAATGCTTCGCTGAAATCCTCCTCAGTGATTTTTATTTTAGTGAGGGTCTCTGCCGGAATCTCTTTGTCGAGGTCGATATCTGGCATGTATCTCCTCAAGGCCCGCATTGCCGCCTCTTTCGTGAGCGAGAGGAGATCTGCTCCGACAAAGCCGTGGGTGATGCTCGCTAGCGCTTCGAGCTTGACGTCGCTGGCGAGTGGCATGTCCCGAGTATGAATTTGCAGGATTTCCTTTCTGCCGCCATAATCCGGCACCGATATTTCAATCTCCCTATCGAACCGCCCGGGACGCCTCAAAGCAGGATCAATCGCTTCAATCCTGTTTGTAGCTCCGACTATTATTATTTCACCCCGCTCTTCAAGCCCATCCATTATAGTAAGCAGCTGCGCGACAACGCGTCGCTCAACTTCTCCGGTTACGTCTTCGCGCTTCGGCGCGATTGAATCAAGCTCATCAATAAATACAATCGAGGGAGTGCGATCGCGGGCTTCCTCGAAGATTTCACGTAGTCTTTGCTCGCTCTCCCCGTAGTACTTGCTCATAATCTCAGGTCCCGCTATAGAATAGAACGATGCGCCCGATTCATTCGCAACGGCTTTTGCAATGAGCGTCTTGCCAGTACCAGGGGGCCCGTGAAGCAGCACGCCGCTCGGTGGCGTTATGCCAAGGGCGTGGAAGACTTCGGGATGCTTCATAGGAAGTTCGATCATCTCTCGTATGCGCTGTATCTCGTCTCTCAGGCCTCCGATATCTTCGTACGAGATGCCCGTAGCACGCACCGATTCAAACCCCTTGACAGGCTTGTCCCTTAAATCTAGCTGGGTCCGCTCAGTGATGAATACCACGCCGAGCGGACTCGTATTGACGACGACAAGCGGCACGGCTTGACCCGGCACCCGCAAGAGTGGGTGTGACGCGACACTCATAATGGGCACGACGTCCCCCTGAACCATTGGGCGCTTGAGCAGCTGACGGTGGACGCTATCCGTCATCTCGGCAAGCGGTTGGGCAACGGTCCCTTCGGGAGGGGCAAGCACAACTTTCTGCGCTTCGTTCACCTTTGGCTTGCGCACAAGAACGCGCTCCCCCATCCCGACGCCTGCATTTTGACGAATAAAGCCATCTATCCGTATGATGCCCTCGTGCCAATCCTGACGATCGGCCCGCCAGACTTTGGCAGCGGTACTGGTCTTGCCAATGATTTCTATGATTTCTCCAGGGGATAGCTGAAGCTTGAGAAGTGTGTCTGGGTCGAGTCGAGCGATACCCCTTCCCGAATCGTTCGGATAGGCTTTGGCGACCTTTAGCTGGACCTCTTGCGCCACGCGATCAGAACCTAAGCTTATATGATAACACGGTGATATATAAGGGTGGCTAAAAGAGCCCTAGCTGCATACACATGACGATACTTGCATTTGAGCCTTTTTCCGGCGCTTCGGGAGATATGCTGATCGGATGCCTCATCGATCTTGGCGCAGACGCGTCCGCCGTTCGAGAGAATATGGAAGCTGCCGCCAGCGTCGAAGTGCAGATCTGCGAGGTGCAAAAGTCGGGGATACGGGCAACGCGCGTCAACGTGATCGCGCACGACGGGTCACGCACGTACCTGGAACTCATCGACGCGATTCAGTCGTGCGGAATCAGTTCAACGATACTCGCCGATGCGAGCGCGATATTTGCGATCCTAGCAGAGGCAGAAGTAGCTGTGCACGGAGTTCGCAAAGATGAACTCATATTCCACCAAGTGGGCGCTCAAGATGCCGTTGCAGATGTGATCGGCGCCTGCACTGCTATTTCACAACTCAAGGTTGACTCCGTATTCACGACCCCTATATGCGTCGGCGGGGGGTCTGTAGAGACTGATCACGGACATCTGCCCGTACCCGCTCCTGTGACCGCTGCCATACTCTCCAAATACCACCTGATAACCAGAGGGGGGCCCGTTGAGGGCGAACTGCTCACCCCTACAGGTGCGGCTATTCTTGCCTTTTTCACCCGAATTTCGGACGTTTTCTTGCCGCAAATGACCCTCGAGCACGTGGGGTACGGTGCTGGATCTCGAGATTACCCCCACGCAAACGTCCTGCGTGCCACGCTCGGCCAGGTCAATGAAGATCTGCTACTTGATGATGTCCAGGTGCTCGAAACCAACGTGGACGACGTCACAGGGGAGGTGCTCGGAAGTCTCATAGAGGGACTCCTCGAAATTGGCGCGCTCGACGTGGCAATCATACCCACGACGGGGAAAAAAAGCAGAACTGGACACATTATCCAGGTGATCGCCCGGCCCGCTGAATCGCACCGACTTGCAAAGAAGATCATTGAAGAAACTGGCAGCTTAGGAGTGCGAATCACGCCTACACATCACAGAATCAAAACACTGAGGCGTTTTGAAACAGTAACGTTGCGCATCGGCAATGAATCTTACACGATTAACGTAAAAGTTGCGACAGACCAACACGGGACTGTGCTCAACGTTGCCGCCGAATTTGACGAGGCAACTGCGCTTGCAAGGAGGCTAAATATCCCTGTTAAGCGTGTTATGAGGATGGCTGAACAGGAGGCCTGGAACCGAGTCGGCGGCTAGTGCGTTTGATCGTCGCTTGCTCCCGCGTGTTCCGCGAGAGCTTGATTTATCGTTATTTCGCCTTTCGCTGCCCTTTGGGCAAGCTTTCGCGAAATTGTTGTTCGACCTTCAGAGAGCTCTCTGGTCCTCTCTTGAATCCACCGGATTTCACCCTTCGAAGGGAGCACGTCTTGATGTCCCGCGGGGGTGCCATGCGTGTATGCGATGTTGATTGCGGCAACGACATCTGAGATCGCGATTCCTGCCGTGCCCTTTCCCAGGTATGGCGAGGTTCCGCTTTCATCGACGAACTCAACGGCGACGCCGCGCGAAATTAAGGCATTTGCTAAATGCGTGCTCGTCAGGCGCGCTCCGTTTCCAATTCTTACCAGGATCTTAGGATATGTCTGCTGAATCCGCTCTACAATCTTCGAAGCCTGTCTTAAGGGGACACGGTAAACAGCCTCAACAATACCATTCGCGACGACGGCAATTCCGGGTTCATCTCCTGGATCGATCCCTATGACGGCGCTTTCAGGTACGCCTGTATTTCTGAGACGTCGTATCGCTTCGCTGACCGCTATCTCGGGATCAGACGCAATAACGACATTCGGAAAAGAGATCGCGCTCGCCTCCTGGTCAGAAGTGATTACCACGCCAACTTCGCGTCCTATAGCTTCGCTTGGCGCTACAGTTACAAATTTGAGCCTCTTTTCGCGAAGCTCTCTTGTGATGTCCTGGTAAAGTGCGAAGTCCGTCGTTGCTAGGGCTATGTAGATCTTTGCCCCTCCTGCTCTAATTCTGGAACGAAAGTTTATAACTCTAACTCTCCATAATGCCATAGCGAACGGCTTTGCGTTGTTTTTGAGGTTAAATTTGCTCTGAGGAAGTGAACATTGACCCTTTATCCAAGTACCTGCCACAGCATCGATGCCCTCGTCGGCGGCGGCTTTCCAACAGGAGTCGTGTCGCACATCTATGGAGAGCCGGGAAGTGGGAAGACCAGCCTATGCATACAGCTAGCTACGAACGTCATAAGACGCGAAAAGCGCGTGATTTATATCGCGGCTGGTCCGTTCCCAGGCGAACGGTTCGCTCAGATCGCTGCAACGGACACTGCACCGATCAGTCAAAAACTGCTCGTTTTCGAGGTGAAAAGCTTCGATCAGCAGCGGACTACGCTGGGTAATATCAAGAAAATAGCACAGGAAAACATAGGGCTTATCATTTTCGATACAGCCACCGCTTACTATCGGCTCGAACAGGCAAAAAACACGGAGACTTGGTCGCGACACGCCATCGCCAATCAAGTTCTTTTGCTGCTCGGTTTAGCCAAAAAGTACGACCTGGCCGTTATGTTAACCAACCAAGTTTATGTCGACATCGACACTAGGGAGGTGCTGCCTGTTGCGGGGTATCTGCTTGATAACCTCTCCGCCATCGTTTTACAATTCACAAAAACTCACTCGGAACGGCGATGCGCGATATTGAAGAAGCACCCCATACTGCCGCTCGAGACAAGCGCGTATTTTAAGCTTACGGGTCAGGGACTCTCCGACGCTTAACCTTTTTTTAGGAAATAGATGCCCTTGTAGACCGTTTCCGCCGGCCCCTCCATCAGGGCGCGGTCTTTCCTCAACGTAACTTTCAAAGGACCACCTAACGTTTTGACAGTGACCCGAGTGCCTATGAGGCCCATCTGGTTCGCGACAGCTGCGGCTGCGACAGCACCGGTGCCGCAGCTGAGAGTCTCACGTTCCACGCCGCGCTCGTACGTACGAACAGCAAGCGTATTCCCATCGACTTTCACAAAATCGACGTTGGCTCCTAAAGGGAACACTGGATCAAACCGAATCTTTACTGCTAAGTCGTGCACATCATCGTCAACTTGATCGTCAAAGATCACCGCGTGAGGAACACCGGTGTTGACCGCAGAAACCACCACTCCGTGCATATTTTCGATGAACTGATCGCCGGTCCCGAGCGCTGGTATCGCTGGGCGGGCAAACCGAGGCTTGCCCATATCGACAACTACCGAGCTTCTCTTAGCGGTGATCTCGCGAACCCCCGCCTTTGTCTTCACCGTCATGCGGCCGCGCTTCACATACCCGGCATCGACGGCGTACATGACAAGACAACGAATGCCGTTTCCACACATCTCCGCCTCAGAACCGTCAGGCTGAAGCAATCGCATGCCCAGATCGACCCCCGCAGGCCGTGACACAAAAAGAACCCCATCGGCGCCTATGCCAAACCGACGATCACACGCCTTTATGGCAAAACTCGATTTGTTTTTGATGGCCACTTTCTCAGTCTCGTCAATGATGATGAAATCGTTCCCATTACCGTGCATCTTGACGAACTCTAATGCCCTCATAGTGAAACCTTATAGCAGGCGCGGTGGGATACGCTGCCCGATCAAGAGATCCTCGTAGGTTTCGCGCCTTCGAATGATTTCTGCCTCACCTGCGCTGACGAGCACTTCACTCGCGCGTGCGCGTCCGTTGTACTGAGAGCTCATCGCAAACCCGTACGCGCCTGTGTCGAGTATAGCGATTAGGTCATCTTTTTCAACGCGTGGAAGACGTCTGTCTCTTGCCAGTATGTCACCGCTTTCGCATATCGGGCCGACGACCGTGTACACGTGATCGGGTGTTTTATCGAGCTTATTCGCGACGATCACCTCGTGGTACGACTCATACAAGGTCGGGCGGAGCAGAAGGTTAAACCCGGCGTCAACGCCGACGAAAGTGCTATGCGCCTCCTTGACGGTGCTTACCGCACAGAGCAGAATTGCGCCGTCCCCAACGACGTATCTTCCCGGTTCAAGCACGAGCTTCGGGCAGATCCCCAGAGCGTGTGCTCGTTCGGTGAAGATCGGCAGAATCACATTCGCGAGGTCGATTGGGGTTGGCGCTGTTCCGGCGTACGGTATGCCCAGTCCGCTGCCGATGTCAACGAAATCGAGTTCGAGCTCAAGGTCGTTTTTGAGTGTTTCAACGATATCCATCATCCGCGTCATCATCTCTGCAAAGGGGCTAAGCTCAAGTATCTGTGAACCGATGTGGCAATGAATGCCAACAGGCCGGACACCTTCAAGTGAAAGCGCTTCGGCGTAGCACGCAAGCATCTGAGTGGGGGGGATTCCAAATTTCGATTGTGCCAGGCCCGTTGCGATCTTGGGGTGAGTCGCAGGGGATACGTCAGGATTGACCCTGAATGCGATTTCGACCTCTCTGTCTGCATCAGACGCAATTCGCGCGAGCGCTCGGAGCTCATCAGGTGAATCAACGGACACCCTCACGCCGGTTTCACACGCCATTGCAAGTTCGGCGTCGGTTTTTGCATTTCCATTGAAGAGGATGCGGTCGGGTCTGATCCCGGCGAGGAGAGCAGCATACAGCTCACCATCAGAGAATACGTCGGCGCCGGCACCTTCTTGCGCGAGTATGCGCAGGATCGCTATGTGACCATTCGCCTTTGCGGCGTAGTATACATCCGCATTAGGGAATGCAGCAGCGAAGCGCCTGTAGTTGCTTCGAATGCGCGTCTCATCAGTGACATAGAGCGGCGTGCCGTGCTTTCGCGCGAGCTCAACGGCATCGGCGCCCCCAATGATGAGGTGGCCGTTCTTCTCGCCGAGATGTTCGCGCGTACCGAAATCCATTACATGACATCCTGGAGCCGCGTCACTGCCTCCTCGATCGTGCTAACGGGCACCGTCAACGCGAATCTGATATAGCCCTCCCCGTGGTCTCCGAAGCCAATGCCTGGCGTTACGACAATCCCGGCGTTTAGAAGTCTCATTGAAAACTCGAGAGAGGAGCTTCCGTCTGGAACGGGAACCCAAACATAAAACGTAGCCTTCGGCTTGTCCACGGACCATCCAATGTTCCTTAGGCCATCGACCAGTGCGTCTCTGCGCTCTAAATAGAGTTTTTTGAGCACTTCAACCGTGTCCTGTGGCCCCGTCATAGCAGCGATCCCCGCTTCCTGTACCGCCTGGAATGCGCCTGAGTCTAGGTTCGATTTGACCTTTCTGAGGCCGGCTATCACGTCGGCGTTTCCTACTGCAAACCCGATTCGCCAGCCGGTCATATTGTACGTTTTGGAGAGGCTGCCGATTTCGATTCCAACGTCCATTGCCCCAGGTGCGGAGAGAAACGACGGAGCTACGTAGCCGTCGTAAGTCAGCTCTAAATACGCTGCATCGTGGCAGACGATAATATCGTTGTCAGAGGCGTAATCGACGATGGCTCTAAAAAAGTCACTGTCAGCGACCGCGGCTGTCGGATTGTTTGGATAATTGATGAAGAGCAGCTTGGCATCGGTCACCGCCTTGTCAATATCAGGCAAGAACCCGTTGTCGGCAGTTAGTGGCATGCTTATCGGCTGGCCATCAGCCAGGATAGTTGCAATCCTGTAAACGGGATACGCAGGATCGGGAACAAGTACTTTATCCCCTCGGTTGATAAAGGCTAAGGGAAGATGCGCTATGCCTTCCTTCGATCCGATCAGTGCGGAGGCCTCACGCACTGGATCAATAGGGATACCTTTCTTCGCGTACCACTCGCTCACGGCCTCTCTAAATGATAGCATGCCTTCAGAGGATGGATAGCGATGGTTCGCATTGTTGTGCGCGGCGCGCACGAGCGAATCTATGATGTGAGGCGGCGTTGGCTGATCTGGGTCTCCTACTCCAAGATCAATGACGTCGATTCCCTGTGCCTCCTTTTCTGCCTTCAACGTATCTATTTGGGCGAAAAGGTAGGGCGGCAGCACGTCTAGCCTTTTTGAATATTTGATTGTCGCGTTCGCCATGCTTCCACCTAGGTGGTAGGCTGCGAAGTGGGGTATCACAGGCGCAGCTTCCAAAACCATGAAACATCGCAAAGTGCAACGATTTGCGATTGCTCATCATCATTGAAGTTCTTTTTCGAATAAAGACTTATTGGGGGCTAAGTTGAACGAACAGCCGCGAATTGTTCCTGCATCGAAGCGCTGACATGAAACCAAACAGTTCATCGGTTGCTCTTGGATGACGCGGGTCGAATCAGCTCTGGGTGAAGATGCAAACCTTTATTGTCTAGAAGCTTTCCATATATGCGAGAGCTGATACCATGGATAATCGCAATCTAATTACGGCGCTCGCGATCGCAGCGCTGATAACACTGGCAGTGACGGCGGCCGGCTGCACGACGAATACGAGCCCATCCCCGACTCCGATCCCAGAGAGCACCACGACCAATGGCAACAACACGACGTTTTCAAGTGGTACTGGTTACAATATTACGTATCCTACTGCGCTCAAAGCAGACACGTCAACCGATCCATCCAGCACAGTGCAGATATACGTCTATCTGAATCCAAGTTCTGTAGTTGATGGTGTGAACGTGGGCTCAAATAGTCTTAGCGCAGGCCAAACTTTGGGCAGTTATGCTGCCTCTCAGATGGTCAACGTCACCAAATACCCGAGCTACCAACAGATTTCAAACAACACCACAACAGTTTCTGGCCAGCCAGCACAAACAACCGTTTTTCAAGGGGTCATCCCCGTCCAGCTTAACACAACGCCAGCTACTAGCTCTAACATGACGCTAAAAGTAATGGAGACTTTCGTCGTAAATAACAACACTGGCTATGTGATAGCTTACAAGGCCGTACCCAGCGACTATAACACCTACCTAGCGCAAGCACAGCGAATAATGAACTCATTTGTGCTGACATAATCAAGACGCGGACACTCCGGATGGGTAGAGAGCCGCTTCTCTGCCCCCTATTTTTTTGTTTTGCAAGTCTAGTCGAGTTAGCGCGAACAGAATTACAGCAAACGCTGTACGAAAAATAGGTGCGGCCTTCGCGTCTTTGCAAAAAAAATTCTTTCACCAAACTGTGTAAGATACGCCGGCCATCTCAGAATCGACGGCCGACTCGCTTACTTGGTCGCAATGACCAATACTTACGCAATAAAGTAGTCCCGATGTAATGCTGTGCTTTCTGATTTGGCTGGTCACCTCTCTTAATTTAGTCAATAGTATCTGCACTTCACTCCTATTTGTATTTTTTCATTATTAAACGTGATTGATACACGAAATTAAGCAGCCTAAACGAAAGAGCGCTTTTATGCGTGCAGACCCGTCACGGAGCTGATGTCAACACGAAACGCTTTCTTGCTATCAAACGAATGCCTTTTGCGAACAGTGACTGTTGATTCTCAAAGCGAATCGTACAGGTAATCATAGGACAAGTGCGAGTCCACTATCTGCGTCTTCCCGCAAGCAAGCGATTCCCTCGTCGCGCCAAAATCAGCACAATGGATCAACGTTTTACCATTTCCTATTTCCGCGGCCTGATGTGCGTCGCTGGTCCCAATAACGGGTTTATCATATTGACGAGCGAGCTGTTGCGCAAGCGCGTTGCGCGAGGCGCTCGTTTTCGAATTGAATCCCTCAATGAGATCAAGCCTCTCAATGGCCTCGGGACGTAATAGGTTCTTCCCGACTCGGAATGGGTGCGCCCAAAAAACTATTCCACCTTGCGCTTTGACCTCGGTGATTACGTCCGCGGTGTTTCTGGACTTAATTTCCTCTGTGAGAAATAAACCGATCAGGTCCTCCTTGTTCGCCGTTTCAATTTCTGAGCCGACGATGACCAAAAAATCAGAATCGTCATTCAACCTACGCGTCTCAACTGCGCCCTTGATGGTTAGGTGATCAGCGACGGCAATGCCGTCCAATCCCAGTTTCTTTGCGACCTTGAGAATGGTGGCCGGCGCCATTGTACAATCGCCCGAGTATTTTGAGTGAATGTGCAGATCAAAGATCACGTTCCTTGCACCTCGATCGACGCGTCCATCGGCTACAAACTGATCGGCGTTCGCCTGCGAAAATACTCAAGCCTACTAATCCAATGGCGGCCAATAAGCATTTGTATCTTTCGCCATTCTTTCCGCAACCAGGAGTTTCTGGCCGAGGCGGTCCTGAAAAAAGAAGAAACGGTTAAGCGTAGCGCCACGTTACAACCGTCTATGAAAACGCTCGTCGTTTTTTATTCTCGCACCGGTATCACCAGAAAGGTGGCTGAAACGATCGCGCGACCCCTTCTCAGGAGACGTCGAGGAGATTTTCGCTAGAGAAGATCGAAGCGATTTTTCCGGGTACGACCTCTTGCGCGAGGAGGCGGTCCTGAAAAAGCCCGTAGCCATCAAGGCCACGAAAAGGGATCCTGCCCGTTACGATCTCACGATCGTTGGCACGCCGATATAGGTTCAAACCGTATCAAGTCCCGTGAGGGCCGACATCTCGCGCAAGAGAAAGCGATTCACTCGTGTTGCGTTCTTTTCCACCCAAGATCGTTCAGGGGTAGAGAGCGCGTTTGAAGAGATGCAAGAACTGTGCAACGCGACCCCGGTTGCCACCGTCGAAATTCTGCACCAAGACGTAGAAGACAACTTGTACGTTCAGAAGATCGAAAGCTTTCTAGCGCGTATCAGCAATCTGTAAGCGGTCCTTTCAAGCTCAAAGCGCCTAGCCATCCTGCTCGCAAGCGGCCGCCGTAGGGTTCGTGAAGCGTGCGCTGAGTAACAAACTAAAGTTGTTATAAATCTTAAAATAGTTACTGGGTCTATTTTACGGTGCCTCGGTCTTAAATCACTAAGGTCGTTAACGGAAGCTCAGTTGATTCCACAGAAAGCGTCGATGCATGGGTTGTCTCACGCTTATCGTGAGCTTGTTGGTTCTGTGGAAAAAGGGACACGTTGGATATGTCGCGAACGGGCAAAAGTTAACGACCTTAGACTATTTTTTATGACGCTTATCAGGTCTAGAGGGGCTTTACACGAAATAAGCGAACGCGCGATCACCAACTCCTAGCAGCGCCAGTACAACGGTAACCCTCCTCGGCCTTTGCGCGCGGCTGTCTTCGCCACGCTCCGCTGATGCCGGCTCTACTGAGAACGGTATTAATATCGGACTGCTCATATGGGTTAGGTGGAGCAGCATGGACGTAACGGATTTACCGGAGAAGATTGCACGTTTTTATACTCAGCCAGACTTCAAGGAGCTGTATCCGCCGCAAGCCGAGGCACTAGATTGCGGGCTGCTCAACGGCACGAGTATGGTGGTCGCGACGCCCACCGCTTCCGGCAAGACGCTGCTGGCAGAATTCGCGATGCTCAATTCGATCGATAAAGGCGGCAAATGCCTTTATATCGTCCCCCTAAAGGCGCTGGCTTCAGAGAAGTTCGACCGATTCTCGCTATTTACCGCGTCTGGCGTGCGGGTCGGGATCTCAACGGGAGACTACGACGTTCGTGACGACAATCTGGGACGTAACGATATTATAGTGACCACTTCGGAAAAAGCAGATTCACTGCTGCGAAATGGCGTTTCGTGGATGCAGGCACTTAGCGTCGTCGTCGCGGACGAGATACATTTGTTGGACTCGATAGATCGCGGTCCAACGCTCGAGGTAACGCTAACTAAGCTTAAGAGACTCAATCCGACAGCTCAAATTCTCGCGCTCAGTGCAACGGTTTCCAATGCCGACGAGATGGCAGCCTGGCTTGACGCGAAACTCATAAGAAGCGACTGGAGGCCCGTCGAACTGCACGAGGGCCTTTATCTTCCTGAACGCGCCGTTATCACGTTCGTTCACGACGCGCCACCGCGTAGCGTTGTAAAAAAAGCCGTTTCAGATGGAGCGACCGACCCGGCGATAGCACTTGCCATCGATACGTTGCGAGAGGGCGGCCAATGCTTGATCTTCGTCAATACACGGAGAAATGCCGAAAGCCTTGCAAAGAGAATCACAACGACGCTGCAATCACAATGCGATTTCGACTGCGAGGAGCTTGCTTCGAAAATCCACGGGGAGGCTGGGATTGTTGAGAAGCTCGCCTACTGCGTGAGGCGCGGGGCGGCATTTCACCACGCCGGGCTTCTCAGCGACCACCGGAAACTCGTCGAAACGTGGTTCCGCGCCAACCTTATCAAGGTCATCGTCTCGACGCCTACGCTCGCATCGGGGCTCAACCTTCCTGCCCGAAGAGTCGTTATTAGAGATTACAAGCGTTACGACGCGAACTACGGTATGATGAACATTCCAGTGCTCGAATACAAGCAAATGGCCGGTCGCGCGGGGAGGCCTGGATTCGATGCGTACGGTGAGGCAGTTCTCATCGCCAAATCGCTGAGTGAGTGTGAGGCGCTCGCAGACCACTATATTCTCAGCGAGCCCGAAGACGTCATTTCAAAACTTGGAACGGAGACGGCGCTTCGCGTGCACGTTCTCTCGACCATTTCAAACGGTTTCGCACACACGAGGGCTGCTCTCGAACAGTTCTTCGACGCGACGTTCTTCGGATTTCAGCAAAAGACGGGACTGAACCTCTTGCGATATGCGATTGACCGCGTTTTGGCATTTCTCGAAAATGAAGAGATGATTGTCGACTCTAGCGGGCGTGTCCAGGCGACGACTTTTGGGCATCTGGTATCGCGGCTCTATGTCGATCCGCTGACTGCGGTGAAGATACGGAGAGGACTAAACAACACCGAGACGGTCAGCGACGTATCGCTGCTCCACCTAATCTGTTCCACCCCGGACGTTAAGCGCCTGTTCATGCGAAGCAAGGATTACCGAGTGGTAACTGAATTTGTCAATCAGCATCTCGATGAGTTCCTAGATGAGATTCCTGATCGATTCAGAGACGTCGACTACGACTGGTTCCTCTCTGAGGTAAAAACGGCAATGCTCGTTAACGACTGGATAACGGAAGTCAGCGAAAAGGAGATCACCGAAAGCTACAACGTCGGGCCAGGCGACATCAGAAATCTCGTCGATACGGTGCAGTGGGTGAGTCACGCGCTCGCCGAGCTCGCGACCTATCTCAAGGTTCCGTCAAGGAAACAAGCCCGGGAGCTCACAGCGCGCATTCAGTTTGGTATCAATCGCGAGCTCCTCGATCTCGTGCAACTGAAAAATATCGGCCGGGTCCGTGCTCGAAAACTGCACGATGCAGGTTTCACAAGCCGAAAAGAACTCAAAAATGCTCCTTTTGAACCGGTGGCGGCGCTTGTCGGTCCTGCGGTCGCGTCAGATGTCTTTACGCAACTCGGCGAGCACCGTGGCGTTCCTGATCGAAAGGATCAAGGGGATACGTTTCTCACGGACGAGTGAGTTAACCCATGCAATATGACGTTGTGGCAGGAAAAATCACTATAGAGAACGTCCAGGCTTTTTTGAGGGAACTTGACGCCATTGCGCACTCAAGCAACACGACAATTCAAGCCGCCGACGCCACAAAAATCGCCGGGCAGCGACACGTTGACTGTGCGGTACGCAACGCTATTCGGTCGTTTCGCGATCATCGAAACATCGCTACAGACCTTGGCGTCGAAATCCTCCTGCACTTGAGCGCTTGCCGGCAGATACGAAAGGCGCTTGAAATGGGCGTTCACGAAGGGGAGATGGACGTGTTGTTGATTGTCGTTGGTGCAAAGAGATCAGTTGAAAGAACTGCGACACAGCTCACGGGGTTGATACGCTCAGATCCGCGGGTTATGGAGTACGACGAAACAAAAAACACGCCGTTAATGCACGCGTTTAATATCACCAAGCAGGAGATTGCAGCTGCCGGCGGGGACGCGAGAATACCGGACCTGGTGCGAGAGCGCTTGGTGCTTTTTGATGCGTTCAGATAACCCAACAAGCTTTTACAGCGCCGTGCTTGTCGGCTTCATCTGCATCAACTGCACTTTGACCACCCCGACCCTAACGTTGGCAGCGACGCCGCCGAGCACGTGAAGCAATCTATCAGGGCGCGCGTACGTTGACCCACAGGTGCAATTCGTAGGTCTTGTCAAATGAATCAACGAGCGTGAACTTCAGCTTCTGCTTTTCGCCTAAGGAAGTGACCGAGATAGATATAGGCCGTTCAACGTTTTGCCCTTGGAACAGCGTCAGATTGTCGAAACGATAGAGTGTTGAATTGCCTAGTGACACCGTGCCCGCATAGGTGTCGCTCGCGTTCTCGCGGTTGGTGATGCCGAGGATCAGAGTAAACGGCGTTCCCGAAGTCACGTTTGTGGGATATGCGACGGTCTGTCGGTTGCTATCCAACACATAGAACTCGCTGTAGGTGGCTTCGTTCGGGTGGGGCGCTAACAGGAGCGTCGTGCCAACTAAGGCGAGACAAAGACAAATTGCGGCCCCCACTGCCGGTAGTACTATCGGGTTGCCTGCGCTGACGACGAGTCGGTCAGACTGCGGAAGGCGCCGCCACTGCGCGAACGCTGATGCCGCGAACACCGCCACGAGCGCAGACATTGAGAGTGCGAGCGTCGTAAAATCTAATCCGACCGTCATCAGAAGAACAGTGCCGTCAGCAATTGAAACAAGAACGCTGGTAATAACCGCCGCCGAGATTCTCTCCAGACTCCGCAAGTCTTGTTGTTTCGGAAACAACACAACGGTTAACAAGAAACCAGGAATGAAAAACAACAGTGCGGCCCCCATGAGCAGCCGAAAAACTGACAAAACAACGGTATCTATCATGCCCCTGCCAAATCGTCGCGGTATTTATCTCTATCAAAGATAGACAAGTCGCGCCTATATAGTTAATCTCAGACGACAATGGGACAACAACGTGGGCACACCGGACCTTTGTTCGGCCTAATGAACCAGAACACAAGACTTAAGCTCAAAAAGTAAAGCCTTACTCCAATAACGTTTCTCGGCAGCAGACGTATCGATCCATCAAACCTAAGAGAGTTGTTCCGACCCTCAATGAAGAGGCGACTTGGCCTGGTGATTGAGGTTCCTGTTCGCGTGCTATCGGACGAGGGTTACCCACCGCTATATATATCATTGACGGAGACTCGAAGACGCTACGCAGCAAAAAGCCCTTGAAAAGGACGGGTGTTGCCTGTTAAGCAGCCGGGGAAGGGATCGGCGATGCAGTTCGTGTTTGCGTCTGTTCGCGCAGATTACCTCATTATGGCCGCCGGAGACGACATCTACCCCACCAGAGCACAAAATGGGTTTCGTACGCTTTCTCAACGCGTACGGCGTCATTCTTGGCTCACGGATTAAGGGCGCATCGAGGGAGTGCCATGACATACCAACGTTTTTTGGAATCGGGTGCTTACCGACGTGGCTCGGATGCTCTTCAAAGAAGATATAACTGTGACTTGTGCACGGGATTCTTGCGTACCGCGGGTACGTCGTCGGCCGCATAGACCTTGTCGCACAGAGAATTCGGATTGAAGCAGACATGTTGATTGAATGTGCGCATCCTGGACCTGGCATAGAGGAAAGGGCGATAGACTACGGCAAGCGCGCAGATCGACCCAAGGTAAGTTCCATCAGCGACGGACTGAAGATAATATCTCTCTCGCTGAAGCGATGGATGGTTCCGAGCAGGAGGCGAGCACTATAAAGATCGCGTACGTGATGGATGCAATTTATCCCTACAACATGGGGGGCGCGGACAAGCGTCTGTGGGAACTCGCGCGCAAGCTCGCCGAAAACGGAGAACACGAGATCCACATTTACGGCATGAAATGGTGGCAGGGAGCTGATACGATCGTCACGGACAACGTTCACCTCCACGGCGTGTGTAAGGCTCGGGAACTGTACAACAAGCAGGGCGTCCGCTCGATCACCGAGGCGCTCATCTACTCGTCGAGGGTCTTGCCTGCCTTGCTGAAGGCGGATTGCGACGTTATCGACTGCAACCAATTCCCCTACTTTCCATGCATGGTGGGCAAAGTTGCCTCAATCGTAAAAAGAAGACCATTAGTGGTCACGTGGCTCGAGGTATGGGACACGTATTGGCGGGAGTATCTTGGACCGATCCGCGGCAGCATAGGTAGAATTGTTGAAAGACTGACGATGCGGCTCCCTGATGGTATCGTGGCGATATCGAACAAGACGAGAGACGACCTGATCCGGTGTCACGTCAAACCCGAACGCATCGACGTCATTCCCGTCGGCATCGATCTTGAGCGCATTACGATGATCGCGCCTGCGTCGACGGCAACCGACGTGCTGTTTGCGGGAAGGCTCATCAGTGAAAAACGCGTCGATCTCTTGCTGAACGCGATTGCGATTGCGCGAACGAAGGTTCCTGCCATTAGGTGCGCGATTATCGGGGACGGTCCGGAGCGAATCTCGCTCGAAGACCTGACGTCAAAGCTTGGACTCGACGAGAACGTCACCTTTACGGGCTTTGTCGATCAAGACGGGCTCACCGCGTTCATGAAGTCATCGAAGGTATTTGTTCTCCCTTCCGAACGCGAAGGGTTCGGCCTCGTTATCATCGAGGCAAATGCGTGCAAGTTGCCGGTGATTAGCATAAGTCACGAAATGAGCGCCGTCAGGGAACTTGTTCAAGACGGCGTCAATGGTTTCCTCGTCAGCCGCGGCTCGCCCGATGAAATCGCCGACGTTATTTTGAAACTCATCAGCGACGACACACTGCGTGAACAACTGGCTGAAAACGGATTTGAAATGTCAAAGAAATTCGCGTGGTCAGATATCTCAAAAAGCATTATAGATACCTACGCGAAACTGATGAGCGACCGAAGGCCGGCCAGATGACTACGTACCACTTCTTCCGGTGCCGATCACGTGGCGGCAACAGCTCATTCCTGAACAGGCGCGAGTGCAACCCGGCATGAAAGCGCTAATTGCTTCGCCGTACTATTCCGGCGTGGGAGGGCTTCAGCAGTACACGTACAGAATCGCAGTCGGCTTGCACAACGCAGGAGTCGACACGACAGTCATAACCTGTTCGCGCGTCCTAGACGAGTCTGGCCCGACGGTTTTCACCCTTCCCCGACTTGCGACGGTGTCGAACACCCCGTTCAGTTTGCGCTGGTTTGGATCGATAAAGAAAGTTATCGACGATGTTGACCCCGACGTGGTGAACGGACATTTGCCCGTCCCGTACATGGCTGACATCGCCGCACGAGTCACTCGCGATAGGCCGTTCGTCTTGACCTACCACAATGACGCGGTGGGAATAAATACGACGACCAAGCTCTTGGTAATGGCCTATTATCGCTTCCTGGGTAGGGGCACCATTCGCCGTGCCAGTTGGATCATAACGACCTCTCAACACTACGCCGCGCATTCTCCGTTTCTCGAAGGTTACCTCAGCAAAACGTCCGCCGTGCCTCCCGGTGTGGACGTCGCGACATTCAATCCGGCAGTCGACTCTAACCACATAAGAAACAAGTACGGCCTCAACGGGCACATTATCCTTTTCGTCGGCCAGCTAAGCAAAGCCCACCGACACAAAGGGCTCCCCATCCTTATCCGTGCGCTCCGAAGTCTTGACCCAAACGTTACTCTCGTGGTTGTCGGCGATGGAAACTGGCGCTCGCACTACGCCACGTATGCGCGGCGTATCGGAGTTCAAGGCCGGGTGGTATTCGCCGGGCTCATACCCGAGGAGGAGTTGCCTCTTTATTATCGGGGAGCGGATCTCACGGTGCTCCCCACGCTCACCGATGCCGAAGGGTTCGGGATGGTTTTGGCTGAGGCAAACGCCTGCGGCAGACCAGTTATCGGTACGAACGTTGGAGGCATCCCGTCAGTGATCCAAGATCACTACAATGGATTCCTAGTTCAGCCGGGCGATCTGCACGGACTTGTGGAAGCAATACGAGCGGTGCTGAGCGATGAAGAGCTGGCAGACCGGATGGGCCACAATGGCTATCAAATGGTCAAGAGTCAGTTTACCTGGGCTCAGGCGATTGCCCGGACTATTGAAGTATACGATGGCTTAATATGAGCTCAGTTGAAAAGAATAGACTGAAGCGTCCGATCGGCTCTTTTGAATCGTAGCCCTCGAGGTTGTGTTCGTGAAAATCTGCATGGTTTCTAATCTTTACCCGCCCTACATTCACGGTGGCGCTGAGCTGTACGTCTCCCACATCTCAGAGAGGCTCAGCGAACGTCACGATATCTCTGTGATAACTGCTGTCCCCTTTGGCCAAAACGGATCGTCAACTCGCGACAAAGTAGGCGAGCGAAAAGAAGCCACGTACCGATTTTACCCGTTAAACCTTTACTCGAACTATTACTATTCGCGCAAACCCGGCTTTATCAAGCCACTCTGGCACGCGTTTGATGTCTGGAATCCACACGCATACGCCTTCACAAAGGACGTGCTGAAGCACGAGCGGCCAGACCTCGTGCACGTGCACAATTTCAAGGGGTTGTCTGCGTCTGTGTTTAGTGCCGCTAAGGATCTTGGTATTCCCACGGTTCACACCGTGCACGATTACGCCCTCGTTTGTCCCAAGACGACCCTGCTGACGAGAGCTAATGCCTCGTGCGTGAATGCTCGAAGCCCGTGTCGGGTCTATCGCTCGTTTTGCAAACGAATCGATCCGGCTGTCGTTATCGCCCCGTCTGACTTTGTGCTTAACACCCTTTCCAGCTTCGGGCTGTTCGCAGACGTACGAAAGCTGAAACTTCCCCTTGGCATACCGGAAAGTGAGCCCGTCGTGAAGGTGGACAATGGCACGTTTGACATACTCTACGTCGGCCGTCTGGGAAAACACAAGGGGGTGCACTCCCTCATCGAATCCGTGAAGGGCTTAGATCTCAAAAATGCGCGACTGCACGTCATTGGTCAGGGCAGTGACGGGGCGCGTTTCCAGCGCGCTGCGGGCGATGATGAGCGAATCGTCTTCTATGGCTTTTTAGCGCCTGATAGGCTGCGGCAGCTTTACAGCATCGCTGATGTGGCTGTCGTGCCGTCCATCTACGCGGAGACGTTCGGACTCGTGATACCCGAGTACTATCAACACGGGATCACGGTCATAGGAAGCCGGACAGGCGCAATTCCTGAACTCATCGAAGACGGGTACAACGGTTTCCTGTTTCCGCCCGGTGATGTTGAGGCCCTCACTTCACTTCTACAAATGCTTTCGTCTGATTCGACTCTCCTCAGCGAAATGAGCAGAAACGCGCGGACATCGGCCAGAACCTTTGACTTGAACGTCCACGTCCAGAAACTCGAAGAAATATACAAAGAGGTCGCCTCAAGGTAAGGCCGCCCCCTCACACACGCTAAGCACGCGCTGTGCAACATTATCCCAGGCAAAAAGCGTAACCGCACGTCGCCTTGCGGCCACCCCCATTCGTTTCACTCGCCGGTCATCCTGGAGCAAATCGATGAGCGCCGCAGCGAGAACGCCTGCGTCTCCGGGAGCGACGAGCACCCCAGAGCTTTTGTCAACGAGTTCTGGGATCGCTCCAACAGCCGTTCCGATCACGGGCGTTCCGCACGCCATCGATTCGAGCGCCGGCTTGCTAAATCCCTCGATCAGTGAGGGCACCACCGTCACCATGGCGCGCTGATAGAGCGCGATAAGATCGTGCTGTGAAACGGAATCAACAAACTTGACCACGTCGGTTACATCGAGCACGCGTGCGTGCGCCAACATCCGTTGCTTCAATCGCTGCGAGTCTTTTCCTATAATAACAAGCTCAACCGGAGTGACGCGCTGGGCCGCTGCGAGCGCCTCGATCAAGTACGCAATCCCTTTTCTCGCCTCAAGTCCCCGAGCGACACACACAACGAGCGGTTTCTCAGCCACAACGCCCTCGGTCGGTGCGTCTGCAGGTGTGAAAAGGTTCACGTCAACACCATTGGGTATGACTCTCAGCTTCTCTGCGTGTTCCGGATACCGCGCGAGCGCCTGCGCCATCGTGTCGCTGCTGTCGCATATAATTGCCTGAGCCCTTCTTAATGCGCGCTTTTCGAGCGCGGCAAGCAACGTGATTGCTATGCGCGATCTCGACAGTGGTAACTGCTCCAGCTCTGACGAGGGCAGGTGGTGCAGAATCTGTACGAGAGGAGCGTTGCGATGCACTGCCACCCCCTGCGAAAGGTCGTTAATCAGATGTACGTCGCACGCCTCGCATGGCGTAGGAGCGAACGCGTAGTAGTAAAAGGCCGCAACCCCGTGACTTCTCAATGGCCGAGGGAGGGGTCGGTATCTCACATTTGGCACTCCGGCTCCAAACCAAGCTGCAGCGAAGGCGTCTGGCGGAGTCTGATATGCGTCGCAGCTATACACGGTGAGGTGGCAGAGTGGTGCCAGCCAACGACTCAGCTCTAGCGCGTACATGCCCGCACCGCCGATAAGGTTCCGGTCGTATTCGAAGGTTGATACTGCTATTCTCACACGCGCGCCTCTTCTGTCATCCCTTTTTTGTTGCGCGACATAAGCGCACGTTGCCGATCATGCTCCTGATGACGCTCTCGTTTTCGTGAACGTCCTCAGCACGATGAAGGTAACGAAATACACCCAGACCGCAATCCCGAATATGATGAATAGGTTGATCAGCCTCAGATAATACACGACGATCGCCATGAAGCGCTCAATTTGCCCGCACCGAACCCCGACAAGCGGTAAACGTGTAACACCTCATACTTGATAAAGCATATATAATCGGAAAAGTATAGAAGGCCCAAATATGAATTTTCAGAGTCTCAGACGCACCAGTGTCGCTTATTTGATTTTTCTGGCGCTGTGCATACCGCTCGCGATAGCCATTGGAGGTCTTGTTCAGGTCTTCTGTGCTGGCGCTGTTCTCTTTTTTTTCCCGGGGTATTTCACGTCGCTCGTCATTCTGGGAGACCAAAGCGTCGCAGGCAGGGTCGGCACGGCGATTGGTTTTAGCGTCGTCTTCCTCTCCATTCTCGAAATCGTGTACACGGCCCTGCTGATACCGGGGAATCCTCTCACCATCGTTGGGCCGCTCTTTCTTTGGACGACCCTCATGTTCGTTTTCGCGCTTGTCCTGAAACGCGAGCAGGCACCGATCAATGCGTCCGCCCTGCTCAAGCCTGAGAATATCATAATCGTCGCGATGCTCATTTTCGGGGCTGTTGCACGGCTGGCGTACCCGGCGACGGTAGGCACGATTCCCTTCTTTGATCCACTCTACTGGGCAACCCGCGCAGCGTACTTCGTGCACACGGGCTTCACGGGCATACCTTCATTCCTATCAGCGGGCGTTAGTGACCAGGTCCGAGAGCGAAGCTTCGAGTTCATGATGGGATCGTTCGCGATGACCGGTAACGCGTCAATCGTCGACATGGCGATCTGGTTCGGACCCGTGGTGGGCGTTCTGGCCTCCATAATGCTTCTAGCCGTTTTGGAGCGACTCGGAGTGACCCTGTCCGGCAAAGTCGTCGCGCTCTTCTTGTTTGGCTCAATGGCCCCGTTGTTTGAACTCTTCTGGAGGACGGACATCTCGATGATGCAGGTCGTCGGCACCTATTTCGTGTTCTTTGGCCTCTATCTCTGTGCTTCACGGGAGACGGGCTCATTCCTAGCCGGGGCGTTTGTGCTGGGGCTCTCCATTGATATTCACATCCTCTACGGCGTTTACACACCCTTCATATTCGCGTTCGTGGTGATTGCCCAGCTCATGAAACGACAGAACACGCTCACGATGGTTGCCTCTATTCCAACGTATGTGCTCGGGCTGATGCTCTTTGCCTGGCGCTTCCTCGTTTATGGCATACCCTCGGGCTTCAGTCCAGCCCTCGTCACCCTCAGCGCGGCCCCGTTCAAGGGCTTCACTTCAGCTCTCGTCACCACCAGTGCGGTGCCGTTCGCGATGCAGTCTGTTCTCCCGCTGATAGCGCTCCAATTGATGTACCCCGATCCGACGTACATCCTCCTCTACGTAACGCCGCTGATAGCGGCGCTCGCCGTCGTAGGACTCGCAGGCTCTGTGATCGATACCAAAGAGTGGGAACTCTCGCATCTCGTCTTGCTCGCCTTCGTGCTAGGGATGTTTGTCGGTTGGGTCCTGTCAACCCTGTACTTTTCGTATGCTCCGACGACCGCTGAAATCTTCCTCGGGCGCGGCGTGGCGTATGCTGAAGCGGCTCTTATACCTGCTGCGGGTCTCGGGGTCTCCATAATCGAGCGATCTCTCGGACGCAGATCTGCTCTTATCTCCCCAGGCAGAATTGTGGCTATAGTGCTAGTCGCGCTTATCATATTGACCAATGCGGCGGGGGCGATAAGCACCGACAAGTATCAGTCGGTGACTGGACTGGACGACCTCAACGCGATACGGTACGTGGGCCAGATCCCCAGCAACGCTACAACACTGGCGTTTTTTGCGCCCCCCAACCCGAACGACCCGTTTGCGAACGCGAGCTCCTCGCAGCGCGTGGCACTGTTCTATATCACAAACCCGTCTGCGTTTGATACCTCACCGATGGCGTACCGAGACGAGGTGTCAAACAGCACCGCTGCGTTACAGGCCGCCATGCAAAGCGACAGAAGCTTTTACAAGTACGCTATCCTGTCGGAGAACTTCGGGTCCAGCGAGCGAACCGCCTTGGACAGTTACCTCAGGTCGAATGGTTACACGCAGGTGGCGACATTCGGCAATGCGTGGGTCTACGAGACGAGCTAGGCGGCGCGCTAGGATCATAGCCCCCTTGTTTCCCGCGGCGCGCGCAGTATCGCCCCGTCGCTTGCCGAACTCACCGCGGCGGCGTATCTCTCCAAGTAGCCGCTGACGTCTTTTCGCACGGGAGTCCACGTTGCCTTTCTGGCCGCAAGGACATCGTCTGTCAGCTGCACAGCCAGCCGGTGGTTCGGTATGTCAATAATAATCTCGTCCCCGTCGTGCAAAAGCGCCAAGGGACCTCCCTCAGCCGCCTCTGGTGAGATGTGTCCGATCGCAGGGCCCCTAGTTCCGCCCGAGAAACGACCATCTGTAATGAGGGGTACCTTCAGCCCCATTCCCGATATCGCGGCGGTTGGCGCAAGCATTTCGGGCATTCCAGGTCCACCTCTAGGCCCTTCATAGCGCACGACCACAACCTGCCCTTCGCTCACCGATCCAGCCAGAATGGCCCGCATCGCCTCATCTTCGGCGTTAAATACGCGCGCTTTTCCCGTATAGCGGAGCATGTCGTCGCTCACGCCAGCGCTTTTGACGATCGCGCCCTCGGGAGCAAGGTTCCCGAACAGCACCGTGATGCCGCCTGTCGCGTGCACCGGATCGTCGAGGGGGCGTATGATTGCGTCGTTATGGATGTGCGCCTCATCAGCAATCTCGTAAACGCTCTTGCCCGAGCAGGTCGTTTCGTTGCGTAATAGCGTCCGAGCGCGTTTCATGACGCCTGGGACGCCGCCAGCGGCGTCGAGGTCGCTCATGGTATACGGGCCGACCGGATTCAGGGATGCGATGTGCGGCGTCCGTGCGCTCAGTTCGTCAAAAAGCGTGAGCGGGAGTGATATGCCCGCCTCGTGCGCGATCGCAGGGAGGTGCAGCGCCGTATTCGTAGAGCCACCGATGAGCATGTCGAGGATGATCGCGTTCCGAAACGATGCCTCGGTCACAATGTCGCGCGGCGTGACCCCGTTCACTATGAGTTCCACGATGCGCTTCCCGGTGGCTTCGGCGATGCGCCTTCTTCGGGCATCAACGGCTGGCGTTGTCGCACAATAGGGAAGCGAAAGGCCCAGCATCTCGGTCATACAGGCCATGGTGTTGGCTGTGTACAGGCCCTGACAGCTGCCGCACCCGGGACACGCCCGGATAACGAGCTCCTCGAGGTGCGCTTCCGTCATGCTGCCTGCCTGGACACAGCCGACCCCTTCAAACGTCGAGACGAGCGTGACGTCCGTGCCTTCGTAGTACCCCGGTCGCATGGGGCCGCCGGTCACCACCATCGCCGGCACGTTTAGCCGCAGCGCCGCCATCAGCATCCCGGGAACGATCTTGTCGCACGACCCCACCATGACCAACCCGTCAAACTGGTGCGCCTGCGCCATGAGCTCAACGGAGTCGGCGATGTTCTCACGGGACGGGAGAGCATAGCGCATGCCCGAGTGTCCCATGGCGATGCCGTCGCAGATGCCAATGGTGCCGAACTCGAACGCGATGCCGCCGGCCAAATGTATCCCTTTTTTAACAAACTCAGCGAGATCACGCAGATGAAGGTGACCGGGAACGATCTCGTTCCAGGCGTTGGCGATGCCGACAAACGGCCGTTCGAGATCCTCGTCTCCCACGCCCAAGGCATTCAAGAGGGCCCTTTGAGGTGCGCGTGTCACCCCCCTCGTTATTTCCTTGCTCCTTAGTTCCATATACCTAAAGAATGATCGCTGAAGTTATAAAAATGAGTGCGCTGCTAAGATCGGCAGAAAGTATGCCAAAAGTAGGCCAAAAGTGCGCCACTTTCTAACAATATGTCTCTTGGCCATAGATTGAGTGCGACTTAAAATCGCTCCGCGTTCAGGCTGGGCGTTTGCCGTTCGGAGTGCTGTTTATAAAAAGTTAGATCTCTTGATATATTTTTAGTTATATCTGTTGCTCCCGAACCGAAAACTTGCGCAGCGACCTGATACTTTAATGCGCGTACAACGGCTTTGCGCCGTCAGCTGCGCCGACTCAAAACACTGCAAGCATCGGCTTCCTGGCAGCGTGTATGCACTTACCTGTCGCATTGGACAGAAGTCAGACTCCAAAAAGCAGAGAATCCGTTCGAACAAAAGCAGATTATATCTCCGGCGTGCAATGGCAGGTACAGCACGCGAGTTCGTGCTTGGGACTTCTGCACGTTTCTGCTCCTTTTTTGGCAGCAATGATGCTCAAAAGGGTGGGACGGAAGCATCGCTTAAAAACGCTGCGAGACGAGTGAACCATAGCAACACACTGTAGGCCCGGCCTAGGGCAAATCGCTTCTTGCCGCCCATAATAACGGCAGACTAGTTCAACAAAAGGGCGCGACCGATCGATGCGGGAATTATAGGTTGATCATTCGATTATCTTCCGGAAGTTCAATGAAGCCACTACAAACATGAGGATATCAAAGAGCACTATGACGGCAACGTCTACGCTATCAACGCCACTACCGGGGCGAAGCTGTGGAATTACACGACCGGAGGTTACGTGGGCCCCTCCCCCGCCGTCGTTAACGGCGTGGTCTACGTGGGGAGCGATGACCTCAACGTCTACGCCCTCAATGCCACCACCGGCACCAAGCTGTGGAATTACACAACAGGAAGCGCCATGTTCCCCTCCGCCGCCGTCTCAAACTTAGTGGTCTACGTCGGGAGCAATGACGGGAACGTTTACGCCATCGGCAACGAAGCTGCGGCCACAGGTCAGGGTACGACGCCCGGATTCGATGTGGTGCTCGCTTTTGTCGGGCTCGTAATCGCCGCTTACGCAGTGAAAAGGAAGCGCTAACGCCCTCCAACTTCTTCTTCTTTACGCACAGTGGCTTGTGTGTATGCCAATAATGAGTAGGCGACGTCTATTGAATAACAGGAATTATTAATGCGCCAATGATATTAAACTCAAGGTAGGAAACAGTAGCGGCGCAGCGACCGAGCTTAAAAGCGCCTTCCTGCCACAAACGGACGGCTGCGCCACGACCGGAAAAGCCGGATACGACAATTGGGTCCGGACGTCGCAGCGCGTGGTATCCTCTATCCGCAGATGATACCCTTATACAGAAGTTACAGGCGTTGCAGGGGTCGTGAAGGGGTTTTTCATTATCCTCTTCGCTTCTTTCTTTTTCTTTCACTGTCCGCACGTTTGCGATTGACTATTTCCTAGCATGTCATGTTTGTTCAACATTTTCCGTGTGACTGGCAACTTTGCCCCTCTGTCAGTTTCAGACCGAAGCTTTTATCGTATCCTTTGACATTTTTTGTTAGGGCAACGAACGCTTTACGAGCCATTCATGCGCGCATCTAAAATCGTCTCATTTTCCATAGTTATTCTTCTCATTACAATCCTATTTACGGGAGCTGTAACCGTTCCTGCAGCAGCACAGAGCGATATGATGATGTTTCGTTACAACGCCCAGCACACCGGCGATTACAGCCCCGTGGCGGGGAACAACACGTCGAAAGGGCTGCTGACGTGGAGCTTCACGACCGGAAACACCGTGTTCTCCTCCCCCGCCGTCGTCAACGGGGTAATCTACGTAGGGAGCTATGACAACAACGTCTACGCCATCAACGCTACCACCGGTGCGAAACTGTGGAGCTTCACGACCGGAAACTACGTGCTCTCCTCTCCCGCTGTCGTCAACGGGGTAGTCTATGTAGGGAGCGATGACAACAACACCTATGCCATCAACGCTACCACCGGTGCGAAACTGTGGAGCTTCACGACCGGAAACTACGTGCTCTCCTCTCCCGCTGTCGCTAACGGCGTCGTCTACGTGGGGAGCGATGACAACAACACCTATGCCCTCAACGCTACCACCGGTGCGAAACTGTGGAACTACACCACAGGGAACGCCGTGCTCTCCTCTCCTGCCGTCGTCAACGGCACGGTCTATGTGGGGAGCGATGACAACAACACCTATGCCCTCAACGCTACCACCGGTGCGAAACTGTGGAACTACACGACCGGAGGCGACGTGTACTCTTCCCCCGCAGTGGCGAACGGCACGGTGTACGTAGGGAGTTCTGACAACAACGTCTACGCTCTCAACGCTACCACGGGCAAGGTGACGTGGAGCTTCACGACCGGAGACTATGTGCTTTCCTCCCCCGCCGTCTCAAACGGGGAGGTCTACGTAGGGAGCGTCGATGGCAATATCTATGCCATCGGCAACGCAGCTGCGGCCACAAGTCAGGGTACGACGCCCGGTTTCGATGTCATACTCGCTTTTTTCGGACTCGTAATCGCTGCTTATGTGGTGAGGAGGAGGAGGAGCTAACCCACCCCACTTCTGCGTACCGCCCCTAGGAGTTCCTCACGAAGTACGAAGAGAGTGCCACGTACGCCCCATCGACGGCGACCAAGTATGTCACAGTGACGGCAAAGGCGAGCTAGCAGAGTTCGCAGGGATAGCACAGCAATACAAGCTTTTTTCGATTTCAAGGACTTAGAATGCATTGAGTGCTGCCTTTTATCATCAGTTTCAGACCGGAGACTTTATAGTGTCTTCTGACGCGTTGGTAGGCGTCCAAGAACGTTTTGCGAGGCAATCATGCGGGTATACAAAATCGCGTCATTTTCTGTAGTTATCCTTCTCGTGACCGTCGTATTAGCAGGCGTCGCAATCGTTCCTGCGGTAGCGCAGTACGATACGATGCAATACCGGTATAACGCTGCGCACGCCGGCGATTACAGTCCTGTGGCAGGACCGGTGCCATCAAACGGACAGCTGAAGTGGGGCCTCACGACCGGAAGCGTCGTGATCTCCTCCCCTGCCGTTTCAAACGGCGTCGTGTACGTGGGGAGCGACGATGGCAACGTTTACGCCCTTAACGCTACCACTGGAATGAAAGTGTGGAACTACACGACCGCAGGCGAGGTGTACTCCTCCCCTGCCGTTTCAAACGGCGTCGTGTACGTGGGGAGTGAGAACAACAAGGTCTACGCCCTTAACGCTACCACTGGAGTGAAAGTGTGGAGCTTCACGACCGGAGACGCAGTTCTCTCCTCCCCCGCCGTCGTTAACGGGGTGGTCTACGTGGGGAGCAATGACTATAACGTCTATGCCCTTAACGCTACCACCGGTGCGAAACTGTGGAACTACACCACAGGGCGCGCCGTGCTCGCCTCCCCTGCCGTTTCAAACGGCGTCGTGTACGTGGGGAGTGAGAATAACAACGTCTACGCCCTTAACGCTACCACTGGGGTGAAAGTGTGGAACTACACGACAGGAGACGCCGTGCTCTCCTCTCCTGCTGTCACCAACGGCACGGTCTACGTGGGGAGTGAGAACAACAAGGTCTACGCCCTTAACGCTACCACTGGGGTGAAAGTGTGGAGCTTCACGACCGGAGGGGGGGTTTATTCATCCCCGGCAGTCGTTAACGGCGTCGTGTACGTCGGGAGCAAGAACAACAAGGTCTACGCCCTTAACGCTACCACTGGGGTGAACGTGTGGAACTATACGACCGGGGGCGAGGTGAACTCCTCCCCCGCTGTCGTTAACGGGGGGGTCTACGTGGGGAGCAATGACTATAACGTCTATGCCCTTAACGCTACCACTGGGGTGAAAGTGTGGAGCTTCACGACCGGAAGCGCCGTGCTCTCTTCTCCTGCCGTCGTCAACGGCACGGTGTATGTGGGGAGCTATAACAGCAACGTCTACGCCATCGGCAACGAAGCTGCGGCCACAAGTCAGGGTACGACGCCCGGCTTCGATGTTGTGCTCGCTTTTATCGGACTCGTTTTTGTCGGACTTGTAATCGCCGCTTACGCAGTGAAGACATACCGATACTGAGTGGGATGTTTGTTGGTTAAAAAGGAGTAAAAATGCTCCGCTGGAGCTGGCGTTGCCTAGACTACACCGGCAGCTCCGTGTACCGGGAGTTCCTCGTGAAGTATCAATGGATCCCCACCGCCGCCGTCGACCGCGACACGATATACTACGGTGAGGGCGAATTAGCAGAGGTCGCACGCCAACACAGCGTGTTCCCTTTGCCTTACCCTAAGCTCCAAGCTCGTTATCTCTTTTTTGATTTTAAGGCCTTGGAGCGCATTGAGTGCTGTCTCTTGCCATCAGTTTCAGACCGGAGCCTTTATTATCTTTTGACATTTTTTTAGGGCTAAGAACGTTTCTCGAGGCAATCATGCGCGTATACAAAATCGTCTCATTCTGTTCTTCTTATACCGTCTCATTCGCAGGTGCAGCTTTTTTCGCGAGAGATATCCCATGAGCAAGTTGGCCCTTCCTAGAAAAACGCGCGCTCGCATGCACAATTGGAGTCAGCGTGGAAGAGAATGCGTAACTCTTTTACTTCTGGCTGCGGTTTTGATCTCTCTCACCGCCGCCGCGGCAAACCTCGCGGGCGTACCCAACGCGGCCGAGGCGCAGCCAGTAGTAGGCGCGACGACGCATCCGATACAATATTGGATTGGCTGCGCGCCGTCAATGGTAACTACCACCAATTTGAACTATTTTAAACAGCAAGGATTCACCGCTGTCGTTATGGTTGTTCCCGACAGTCAAACGTATCAAGCGCAGCTCACCACGATCAAATCGCTCAATATGCTGCCAATTATTGATATCGAAATGCCCATTTGGGACGGCGGACAGCTCCAGAGCACTCCGATCAGCCATTTTGCCGGCTATTTCCAATCACTCAAAACCGCCGGCTGGCAATACGTCGCCTCTGAAGGCGGCAGGCCCGGCGATCTCGCTTACCTGCAGAACTACTTCAAAGGCTATGTGAACTTCAACTGTGACCAGTGCGGCCTGTGGCAAAATCCGGGGAATCCGGTGTATACAAACTCATTCACGGTCGCGAACAGCTGGGAGAGCTACTACCCCTCTGAGTGGTCGTCAATCCAGACTGGAGCAAAGCAGGCCGCTGCGCTTGGCATCCAGAACGGCATCCTCGCCGGCACGTGGGCTAATAGCGGCGGCGACAACCAGATATACGCCAACTCAGTGAGCGGCAGCGGCTCGCCGTCGTATCTTTCAATGCTGAACTGGTCATATGCTAATGGAATCGGCTTCACCAGTTTCCATGTCTGGTGTGGTGACAATCCCGACGGGTTAAGCCAGTACAAGTCATTGGGATTTGACAAGATCGTCGCTGCTATGCAGGTGTATTACCCTGCGACAAAGTCGGCGTCACTTGGCACCGGGGCCGCCAAGCAGCCCACCCAGCTCACCCTCACCGCGTCCAACACCGCCCCTACCGTCAACCAGTCCGTCACCTTCAAAGCCACCCTGACACCTGTTGGTGGGACACCAATCCCAGAGCCCGTCACCATCTACCACTACCTCAACGGCGTCCGCTACAACGACATCACCGCGTACTCAACGCTCACCTTCGCAACCAAGTGGACCACCCCCGGAGTACGCACCTACTATGCCTCGTTCGCCGGTGACAGCGCGTATCAAGCATCGACGAGCAGCGTCGTCACTATCAACGTCACAACGCCGCTGAGCGGCAACCCCACCCATCTTACCCTCACCGCGTCCAACACCACTCCCGTCGTCAACCAGTCCGTCACCTTCAACGCCACCTTGAGTAGCAGTGGAACGGCCCTCCCGTCTGAGCCCGTTACTATCTACCACTACCTTAACGGCGTCCGCTACAACGACACCACCAACACCACCAACGCCAACGGCCAGATCACCATCACCACGAGCTTTGGCTCTCCCGGCACACGTTCCTACTATGCCTCGTTCGCGGGGGACACTTCGTATAATGTGTCGACGAGCGCGGTCGTGACGATAAGTGTGTATTAGTCCGGACACGCGAGCGAGGGCTTGTTTTGCGCACGAGGCGATCGCGAATACCGACGCTGCGGCTGATATTCGCTGATGGGGGGAGCCAAACTCCGGCACCTACAAGTCCCTCACCAAGTATCAAGGAAGCGCTAAGTACGCCTCGTCGACCGCGACATAATGCGCTTCGGTGACAGTAGCGGCGAGTGAGGTAGACCCAGCCTGCGTGCTCCTTTGGCCATACCTGTGGCTCTTAGCTCATGATCTTTTTTTTTCGATTTGAAGGTCTTAGAGCGCACAGACTCGCCGCCAGTTTCAAATCGGAGCCTTTATAGTGTCTTCTGAACGTTTTTAGGCGTCTAGTTTCTGGGCTTTTGCGAGAGAGTTATGCAGGTATACAAAATCGTTCCATTTTCTGTAGCCCTCCTTCTAGTTACCGTGTTATTTGCAGGCGTCATGACCGCTCCTTCGGCAGCACAGTCGACCCCCCTCGCCATAACCTCCGTCGACCCCACCAACAACACCGTAAACGTCCCGGTCACAAAGACGATCAACGTCACTTTCAATGAGACCGTCCAGCAAGGCACGAACTACTCGAACATCGAGCTTGAGAGGGGCGCTATCAAAGTGAATACCACCATCAGCATCGCCGGCGACACGCTCACTATCAAGTCAAACGCCACGCTTGCCTACAACACCAGCTACACCGCGTTCATTCCCAAAGACGGGGCGAAGAACGGCACGGCGACGGCGACGAGCGATTTCACCTCCCACTTCACGACCGTAGCAGCACCGAATAACGGCAGCACACTTAACGTCACCGCCAACGCCAAGAGCAACGTCGTGAGCGCCAGCGTCACCAAGCAGCCCACCCAGCTCACCCTCACCGCGTCCAACACCGCCCCTACCGTCAACCAGTCCGTCACCTTCAAAGCCACCCTGACACCTGTTGGTGGGACACCAATCCCAGAGCCCGTCACCATCTACCACTACCTCAACGGCGTCCGCTACAACGACATCACCGCGTACTCAACGCTCACCTTCGCAACCAAGTGGACCACCCCCGGAGTACGCACCTACTATGCCTCGTTCGCCGGTGACAGCGCGTATCAAGCATCGACGAGCAGCGTCGTCACTATCAACGTCACAACGCCGCTGAGCGGCAACCCCACCCATCTTACCCTCACCGCGTCCAACACCACTCCCGTCGTCAACCAGTCCGTCACCTTCAACGCCACCTTGAGTAGCAGTGGAACGGCCCTCCCGTCTGAGCCCGTTACTATCTACCACTACCTTAACGGCGTCCGCTACAACGACACCACCAACACCACCAACGCCAACGGCCAGATCACCATCACCACGAGCTTTGGCTCTCCCGGCACACGTTCCTACTATGCCTCGTTCGCCGGTGACGGCTCCTATCAAGCATCGACGAGCAGCGTCGTCACTATCAACGTCGACGCTCAGACCAACGTCACCCTCACCGCCTCCAACACCGCCCCTGCCGTCAACCAATCCGTCACCTTCACCGCCACGCTCTCGTGGTGGAACCCCGCCACTAGCCAATGGGTGGCCGTCACCACTAGCAGCGAGCCGATACAGATTTGGCACACCCTCAACGGCGTTCGCTATAACGATACGACAATTAACACGAACAGCAGCGGCACGGCCACGTTCACACAGAAGTGGACATCAGCCGGCACACGTTCCTACTACGCCACGTTCGCGGGGGACACCTGGTACAAAACCTTTACCAGCAGCGCGGTCACCGTTAACGTCCAGACCAACACGCAAACCATCTATTACGTTCCCCAGGCAGGATCAACGTGGGTCAACCAGGGGACGGCAGGTGCCAGCTACAACGCGTACGTCAGCAATCCTGGCTCATTTCAGACCCAATCAAACGGCTACCCCTATTGGGGTGACGACACGAGCAGTGATTTTGTCTGCATCCCGGCGGGCAGCGCAACCAACAACCAGAACGTCGTTTCGTGGGAGATAGGGTTTCATTTCGCCGGAGTAGTGGCTGGCCAGCGCTACCAGAAAATTTGGGACAAAGCGTGTGGCGGTTTCATGATTGAAATTGACACCGCACTTGGCGCCAGCCACAGTGAACTTACGATCTACCGCGCTACGACCGGCGGCAGCGGGGCGCGCTGGTACATACCAACTGATACCGTACTCCGCGCAGGCCACAATTATTACGTTCAAATTTCCTGGAACACCAGCGCGGGCCCGGGAAACGAACCATACCCAACGGTCTGGATCGGTGAGGACGGAAACGCGCCGGTGCATCAAACGCACTTCGACGAGAGCGGCAACGCTCTTGGCGGAACCGGATCATGGTACAACGATTCAGTGGGATCTGCGAACCTCGGAAATACGGCTTCAGACGCTCCTGGCAACGCGTCAGCGAAGACTGCCTGGCTCGACGGCGGCTTCTTTGTCTATCGGCAATACAACTCAATCGTCAATTTTAGCACCGGTGGAAGTTGGAACACCGACGAACTGCGCTGGACCTAGCCGCGTGTATATCAGGAGTGGATATGAACCGGGGCGATGGCATAAAAAGAATGGTAACCGCGCAAGAGCGCAGCGCAAGCCCTCGGCGAGATTTGCGATAGCAGAGCCGGCGGAGCTGTTGATAAGCATGCTCGAAGGCTGTGTGCGACAGCAAGACCCGCACGAGAGCGGTTTGCGTGACATTGAAAAGGGGTATAGGGAAAACAGAGCGCAATGTGGGCGCCACCTTCAAGGATGAGGAAAAAGGCGCGTGCCCGGCCAGCAGCACGACCGAACTGTGATTGCCTTCTGAAGTGGGAAATATCTTTCGAAGAGAGAAAATGCGTCTTCGATTTTGTCGCTGAACGCTTACAATGCGGTTAAACCCGTTATTTATGATGCCTAATCTGCGTATGTGTAACTATCGGTCATCAATGCTGTGATTCGAGAATCTTAGCCGCAAAGCGCTTCACGTCTGCGGCGTACTCCGTGCTTTTTACATCTCCCTCAAGAATGTCAAGCTTGCCAGCTGCTGGGCTTCCACAAAGTTTTTCCATGGTTTTGAGTGCTTTTTCACTCCCGGAACCCCCGTACGTGCAAAAGAATGCGACGCTCTTGAACTTGTTCTTGTTCTGCTCTAGATACGCCCGGACCGGGCCGGACATATTTCTTGCCCATACTGGAGTGCCGACAACGACCAGATCATATAACGAGGCATCGTTTTTGGGGGGGGCGATTCTCGCGCGAGTTCTGAGCAATGTCTGCAGCACGAGCTGACTCATGCCCTTTCCCTGCGTGTCGGAGACGATCGCCTCTATGTCGGCGCCGAGGGCGCCTGCAAGCGCTTCAGCCACAATTCTCGTATTTCCGGTTCGTGAGTAAAATGCTACGAGCGATTTCATAGGTTGAGATACGAGGCACTACTTAATAGAACCGCCAGTTTGAGTTGTTGCCAAAAACGAGCTGGAGTCACGCCAATGAACACCGAAGACGTGAATGATGCAAGAAAAGCAACGAATTTCAAAAGTGAGGCTTTGTGAGGCTCCGACCTCGCAACAAACCATTGCTGGGATAATAGTCAGCAGTATAGAGCTTAAATTCGTGCAGTGAGCAGCGAGGGGGCTTTAGCGCCCTCGGCTCCTTTTTTTCGCAAGTAGGCCCGAGCCAAGTAGGGGAGCGTCTTCCTTTGGCCCTATCCTTAGCCCCTAGCTCATTATCTCTTTTTTCGATTTCAAGGCCCCAAAGCAACTAGCGCCTCTCACTCGCCTTTTTTCCGACCGGAGGCTTTATTTATCCCCTGATATTTTGTTAGGGCAACGAACGTTTTACGAGGCAATCATGCGCGTATACAAAATCGTCTCATTTTCTGTGGTCATTCTTCTCATTAGCGTGTTTTTTGCAGGCGCTGTAATCGTTCCTGCCGCGGCTCAGTACGATACGCAATACCAGTATAACGCTGCGCACACCGGCGATTACAGCCCGGTAGCAGGGAGCACACCACCAAACAACGTTCAGAAGTGGAGCTTCGCGACCGGAGACCTCGTCGACTCCTCCCCCGCCGTTTTAAACGGCCTCGTCTACGTGGGAAGCAATGACCACAACGTCTACGCGCTCAACGCCACCACGGGGGCGAAAGTGTGGAACTATACAACCGGGGACCACGTGCTCTCCTCTCCTGCCATTGTTAACGGGGTGGTCTTCGTGGGGAGCGATGACGGCAACGTCTACGCGCTCAACGCCACCACGGGAGCGAAAGTGTGGAACTATACGACCGGAGGCTTGGTTGAATCCTCCCCCGCCGTTTTAAACGGCCTCGTCTACGTGGGAAGCAATGACCACAACCTTTACGCGCTCAACGCCACCACGGGGGCGAAAGTGTGGAACTATACAACCTTAGGCGAGGTGTACTCGTCTCCCGCCGTTTTAAAGGGCGTCGTGTACGTGGGGAGCTATGACAACAACCTTTACGCGCTCAACGCCACCACGGGGGCGAAAGTGTGGAACTATACGACCGGAGGCTTGGTTGAATCCTCCCCCGCCGTCAGTAACGGGGTGGTCTTCGTGGGGAGCGATGACAACAACCTTTACGCGCTCAACGCCACCACGGGGGCGAAAGTGTGGAACTATACGACCGGAGGCCACGTGCTCTCCTCTCCTGCCGTTGTCAACGGCACGTTGTACGTCGGAAGTTCTGACAACAACCTCTACGCGCTCAACGCCAGCAACGGGGCGAAGCTGTGGAGCTTTGCAACCGGGTTCACGGTTTACTCCTCTCCCGCAGTCGCCAACGGCGTCGTCTACGTGGGGAGCGATGACAGCAACGTCTACGCGCTCAACGCCAGCAACGGAGCGAAGCTGTGGAGCTTTGCAACCGCGGCCGGGGTGGAATCCTCACCTGCTGTCGTTAACGGCACGGTGTATGTAGGGAGCGAGGACAGCAACGTCTACGCAATCGGCAACGGAGCTGCGGCGACAAGTCATGGGATACCCGGCTTCGACGTCACGCTCGCTCTTGTCGGACTCATAATCATCGCGTACGCATTGAAGAGAAAGCGTTAGCGCCCTCCGACCTCTCTTTCGTTACGCGAAGGGGCGTGCCGAAACACCTAGAACTTGCATGAACGTGCCTAGCTCAGGTTTTTAACCTGGGCCTTCCCAGTACTTTATATAAATGTCATAAACCGAATCAGGAAGCGGATGCTTGTAAAATCGCCCGTCAACGCCCGATACACCGTGAGTGAGAATATAAGCGCGATTTGACGGCTCCCATTGAATTGTATGGCCGTGCTGCTCGGTAAATTTTTGCAGGTCGCCAAGAATGGAATGTCCCTTGATCCGCGACATGCATTTTCTGCCTCTTGACCCCGCCTCTTAAGAAAATTAAGGGCCGGGGGCGACATTCAAAGCCGCTTAACCTAGATTAGCGCCCCTCCGTAAAGATGGCGAGGTCGATTGCATTCCCCATCGCAGTATATCCTGCGGGGTTCGGATGCACGCCGTCAGCCATTACGAGCGCAGGATTTGAATGTCCAGGATTCAATGGGTTGTCTATGACTGGATAAAAATTGATGACGGGGTATCCCTTCAAATTGGCGTACTCAACTATCCACGCGTTCAAACTATCCCGTTCCGCGAGGTGGTAACTGCTCGGTATGACGGTACACAGGACAGGCACGGCGCCGTAGGATTCGACACGACTGCACATCGCCACGATATTCGCCTGTGTAGTTGCAAGCGGCACTTCACCATTCACTATGTCATTCGTACCGCCCATGATAATGACGAAATGCGGGTCTAACGCAAGGGCCGTGTTTATACGGGCGAGCATATCCGCCGTCTTAGCCCCGCCGACGCCCTGATCGACTACCTCCCAATCCCCGCCGAGGCGTGTTTTGAGATGATACGGCCAGTTATTGGGGTCAGAAAACCCTTCCGTGATTGAATCTCCGACACAAACGATTAGGTGCGCGTGCAGCGGGTGCGGTGGAGAGGCTGGGTCTGAAGCAGTGTTACCGCTGCTGCCGAAGGGAAACGAGCCCGCTATGAGCGATAACAGTAAAAGGACTAGCACGCCGTAAAGGATATATCGCTTGTCGACCTGTCGGGAGGGCTCCCGGGGCGGCAGAGCGTGTGACGGCTTATCGCCTGAAGGCTTTTTTGGGGGAGGTTGGAGAGACGGGCGGAGCGATAGCCGTGCTGGGGCGATGAACGACGCACCGCAATCTGCGCAAAATGCGGCGTACGGTTGATTCCTCACGCCACATTTCTCGCAGAACTTTTTGTTATCCATAACGCGCTCGTATACGTAAGTCGGCTCAAGGAATAGTGCCAAGGTCGGTTTATTCTAAGTGTTGCCTACCGTTTTGGCTTACACACACGACTTAAAGATACCGATTTATGCCGCCTTTTTTGATGTGTTAACGTGCACATTCATAGAAACGCGTTCCCTCGTTGAGACATACCGCGTCAGCGGTCGCTTTGAGAGCACATACTTGCAGTTGGGTTATCGCGTTCAGCACGAATTCGCCACTCGTACAAGCAATCACGCCCGGATCAATAAAGGCGAGAAGAGAGGGCCTTCTACAAGCTCTTTGCTGCCTACATTCACACAATACCGCTAGAATAGCTAATAGAAAGCGTGGAACGAGCGAGGCGAGACGCCCTACTACGGTATGTGGTAATATAGGGGGCAGCGTGCAGCTACTGCCTCGGCAGAGCCGAACGGCTTGAGGGATCGTATTTGCGAACGCTTGCGCTCGAGTTGGGGGAGACAGTCACATCCAACCCTTCTCCACCCAATACTCATACTGATGAACCCAGTCCGCCTTGTTTGCCTCGATTAGTTGCGCGAAAAACGCTCTTCTCGCTGCGATCTCCTTCTCCTGCGCCGGATACGAGCGCTTTGTTTGGATCGATTCTGCGAGCGTCGTTCCAAGCTTGAACGCCTCATTGATAGCAGCGTCAAGCGCAGCGGGATTCCTGTCAAGGGCAACGCCGACCTGCCCTACCGTCACGACGCCTAGTTCATTCAGGAAATGGTTCATGTAGTCGAGCACTTCTGCATCACCGGAACCACCGCACGTGGCCACGGAACAGCCATATTTACCCGAAAGCAACTGACAATGAATGGCATCGGCCATGCGATCGATCACTGTCTTAAGTTGCGCTGTCACGCCGTGCATGTACACAGGCGACCCGAGCACGATGCCATCGGCACTGAGCATCTTGTCTACCAATTCAGCGAGATCGTCCTCCTGGACGCACTCGCCTTCAGCGTAACAAACTAGACACCCTAGACAATACCGTATGTCTAGTGCGCCAATATCAACCAGTTCCGTTTCTGCTCCGTGCTGCCTCGCACCGTCTAAGACAGCGTCAACCAGCTTAAGCGTCCGACTGTTCTTCCCACGCGGACTGCTGTTTATTCCGAGTATTTTCATCGTTGCACCTCGATTACGTACGACAGGCCCCGCTGCTAAAATAGTTAGTTCAGACTGACAACAAACATACGCCCGATATAAACTTGCTACCGCTGTGCGGCAATGTTTGCGAAGAGGAGGAACTGGGATTGCATAGCAGAGCACAATGTACGCCAAGCGCAGCGACTAGCTGACGTGATGTTCGTATATCACCTGTATGCACACAAAGCGGCCACGCGTGCACCAAAAACAAGGGAGCAAAGCGGCTCAGTGATGCACGGCCTGGTTAGTTCCGCGTCGGTGGCCTGGCTGGGTTGAATGCAAGTTCTGATTTTTTATAAAAAAATGTAAAGAACGGCGCTACGTCGAGATCGCGTGATCGGGTTTATATAGTGCTTTCTAATTACCTCTTAAGTGAAAGCAGGCCGGGAGCTTAAGAACAATCACGGCCTGCCCCACGAAGTTAGACACAGAAGACTATCGACCTATTATTATATAGCCTTGGATGGTTGTCTGCGTCTTCCTTCTTGTGGTCTTCGTTCGAGCGAAGCTATTGAACACATATGGAGCGATACACATGAAAGATCTGGATACAAGACAGAAGTTCCTTAAGCTACGAGCTCAAGAGAAGTCGCTGAGGACGATCGAAAAGGAGATCGGCACCTCAAGGCGAACGTTAGCAACATGGGAAAGGGAGTACAAAGAAGAGCTCGAGGGCCTAAAAGCGACAGAGCTTGGAGCCTTGCAAGAGCGGTACCGGCTGATAACGAAGGACAAGTTGGAGCGGTACGGCGCGGAACTGCAGCGCGTGACCGAGGAGCTGGAAAGGCGCGACCTAACAAACGTGCCGACGCCGAAGCTGTACGATCTGATGATAAAGCTGAACGCCTGTATTGAAAAGGCGTGCCCGGCCCCGATCTTAGGCGATGAGAAGAATGAACCCTTGGACACGACGGATTGGGAGACCATGAAGCAATTTCACAGACTAATGTTTATACTCGTGTCCAAGTCAGCATCGGCTGGCGAACACATTGAAGCGCTTATCACACTCATTAATTGGGAATCAAACAGCCCAGCCTGCGCGAAGTTCACGGTTCTTAACGAGGAGGACAGGGCCGTCCAAATTCAGCAACACGGAGATGCTGTCCTCGAAATTTTTAATGAATGGACAAAAACGGATGAGTACTTAAGATTTCTTAACGATATGGACTGGCAAGGATAAATTGTGATTCCCGCATGCGATTCGACCAAAATCTCACACAATGATTAAACAGAAGCAAACTTGCTCGCCTTTTAGTAAGGTCGCGTCGCCCTCTCCCTTCCTAGGGCGACACGGGTGAGCCCTGTTATTTGCAGCGCAGTCCCGCCTGGATTTGATCGCAGCTGCAATTGTCCTAACGTCTTGACGGAGTGCTACGTGATGAGCAAACGGTTGATCGAACAAGGATAAGTTGACCCGAGAAAACTACGTGATCCGTTCTGCATGGTCGCGAGGCAATCTGCGGAAAAGAACGAAGAGATCACTTACTCTGCAGGCCTTGGACTTTGTTGATCAAGGTTTAGAAACTGATTGGTAAAAGGCTATCAGCTCCCCAATAACTAATCAAAAGGCATCAATAGCTTCTTCTTTAAAACGCAGGTCTAAAGTTCACAAAAACGAGAATAGACGTCTGAGTGGATTCGAACGCCCGACCTTCGCCGTTTAAACGCTCTTTTTTTCGAATTCGAGCCCGTGCTGAGCTTTTCTGTTGCATGTTCAACAACTTTGACGAGAAAAGCGAGGGCAGCTTCGTGCACCGTTTGATATATCCCCACTTTGGAGCCGACAAGCCCTTGAAACTCCCGCGGGAGCCGAATGATCGGGTAGGCGTGAGACAGCTTCGAACTATGAAGGCCTATCTTGTGCGTGCGGAGCAGTTGCACAGGTGACGATAAGCTATGCCAAGTAATAATGTTGCCAGTCTTGAAGAGTCGATGCTGCTCAAATTATATACCAAACAAAGCCAATTCTGTCTCGGTTCCACTCGTGGCAAACCTTAGGCAATTCGGCTATCGTCTGCTCAGCGCGCCGTACGAACTTATCTTCAAGGAAGAGATGGGCGGCGAAGCTCAAAGGTTCTTCGTGAGCACCTCGCAGGTGGCGGTCGGCACGCTTGTCGGAGCACTAGTGACGCTTGCATTCAGCATTATAGCGGCACGCGCACTGGGCCCAGACGAGTTCGGCAGCTTCAGCATCATGGTGACGGTGAGTGTTATTCTCGCCGTGCTTATGGGGCTAAGTATGGCGCCGATGATAAAATACGCTTCAGGGGCACAAAATGATGCCATTCGGGTTCGAATCATCTCCACTTCCAGCGTTGAAATCGCGTTGCTCACTGCCGCTCTCACGGCTATCTACGTTCTACTCACCCCGCAATTATCCCGACTGTTCGGAATTTCTTCGGCACTATTCCTCTTCTCGATCGCGTACGCCGTTATCTCTGCGTTTTTTGCGCTCATGATGAGCCCTCTCAGAATCCTATCAAGAATGAAGGCATATGCACTTGCTAATGCTTTTCAATCAGTCATATTGCTCGCCGTGTTTCTCGCATTTCTGAGCGACGATATGAGGTCGTGGCAGGTAGCCGCGTACTCATCGTATGTCTCGTACGCCGTCATTGGCCTCATCTTGGTCGTGTACCTTCGCACCTACTTGAGGCTTCAATTTGACCGGTTTTGGGCGAAGAAAATAATCAACTACTCGCTCTTCGCTGCTCCCGGTGCTTTCGCAGCTGCATTTCTGGGCGTCGACAGATTGCTGATCAATGCATTCACGACGACAGCTAACGTCGGCATCTACAACGCGTACTTCCTGCCGTCGATAACAGTAGCCCTCATGCTGTGGGGTATTTTTAACGCAAGCTTCTTTCCATATGCGTCAAAGAGCGGCGATAGGGGGGCGCTCTTTCGCAAGATAAACAGGGCAGTGCCGTACTTGGTCGTCTCGCTCGTGCCCTCAATCGTTTTCTTGGAGTTTATCGCCTTCATTTTTTATGGGAGTCGCTACCCCTTCAGCTGGGAGATTGCGTTCTTTTTTGCAATCGCAGCAGTGATCGTGGTAGTTGATGAATCCTACGCTTCGCTCGCAGGATCCGTTGGCACGAGTGGAGCGAAGGTGGTCACGATAAGCAGCGTTCTTGCGCTGGCGGTACTCATCAGCGTAGACGTGGTTTTGATTCCATTGATCGGTATTTCTGGAGCTGCGCTCACGCTCATTTTTGCTAACTTAGCACCTACCGCTTATCTCTATTCAAAGCGGAGCATATTGGTGCGGAGTTAGGAAGAAGCAGCCTCTCACGTCTATGAAACGCCTTTCCCTTACTCCAGGATCGCCAGCCACGGGGTAGGCACGCCTGGCGGGATAGGCGGCATGAACGTAGCGCACGAAATCGAGATCAAGTTCGTCTCCGAGAACTTTCCCGATCTATCGCTCTTTCCTGGACGGGACAAAAGAGAGCAGTCGGATAAGCTTAACGAGCTTGTGGTTGCGTGGGTTTGCGCAACACAAAAAGTGAAAAAAGGCTGCAAATCAGTGCTCGAGCCCAAACGGGTTGTGCTGCATTGGCATCAGAAAGTTGGGCCGATTTTGACACCCGAAACGGCGGTCGAACTTAAGGATATCACCGTTGAAGATTCTGAGCGCGATGAGATAGTCCCGTATCTAAACGAGATAGACATCTGTCAGTTGATGCCGCTTTTAATAGGGGGACCTGACGCATGGACGCGCCGGAAAGAATGATGGAGCACGATCGGATCGATTGCACATAATTCATCACATAGCTCGGGCAAGGGACTCCATCCTCGATCTAGACAGGAATGGGTTCGGGAGCAATCGTCCAGCGGAACCTCTCCGGTATTAGGTCTCCGATGCGAGCACTGGCCGCACAGATCACCGAATCCGCAGCGCCATAGTAGACGATCAGTTCATCATCCGCATCGAGGATGCCCTTCTCCCCGTCTCTTGGAACAGCTCCACACGTGTACACGACGCCGGGAACCCACGACCGCTCAACCTTGCCCAGCTCCCAGTCGTCTTCCGGCTCCAGAATGAAGTTAGGGGAACGATAGAGCAGTTTGGCGGGATTTTCCAGGTCCAATAGCATAACCCCCAGCCGATAGATATGCGCATAGTCGACTCCGTGGGTGATGAGCAACCAGCCGAACCTGGTTTTGATCGGCTGGGAGCCGCCACCGATCTTGCTCGCATCCCACATCATCCCGCAGGTGGCTCCCGCCAGTATTTTATGCATCTTTCTGGGCCAGGGACAGCTCAGGTGGGGAGAGAAGGTCACCCACATGTGCGGATCCACGCGATGAAGCATGGCGAACTTCTCGTTGAACTGCTCGGGAAACAAGGCGGCATCTTTGTTGGTGATTCCCGGGAAAACCGTGCCGTGTCTCTGCCAGGCTTTCCAGCGTCTATGCAGGAAAGCATCCACCGGAATTGACGCTAGGGCGACTTGGGCGATCATGCCATCGTAGGCAGTGTAGGTCATGTAAATACGATCCCCTATCCGCGTCAGACGAGGATCCTCGCACCCTTGCGCTTCCGCTTTTTCCTCCGGCTCAAAGATGGGATGATCGAGCCGGTGTTTGAATCTGAATCCATCGTCGCTGACGGCGAGACCTAGCCGCGAGACGTTGTCTTCGCCGACTGCGCGGTAAACCAGATAGACTTTGCCATCCAATTTGATAGCGCCCGCATTGAGCACATATCTGGATTCCCAGGGGTGGTTTTTGACGGACTCGAGCACCGGATTATGCACATACCGCTTCAGCATTCCGGCCGGAGGCTGCCCTTCAATGGGACCTTCTGTTGCTTTGGGCATAATTTCGCTGGCTTCCTTTTCCGTTCCCAGCACCAGTTGAGCCAAATCTTCTCGTGCCCTTCCCTGCCCCATCAACTCGGTCACCTTCTCTTCCAAGTCTTCGATGTTCCCTCCGACAGCCTTGAAATATTCGAGGAGGAACTCCCGGGATGTCCAGTCCGTCTCAACGTGCGCTGAGAAGGGTGGGGGGGAAGTCCTGCCCCCTTTGAAGCTGTAGCTCGCCCACGACCATGCGGAGCACGTCACAAAGCCGCCATCGGGGAGCGACAACGCCAGATGATAGGAATCGGCTACCGATCTGAGATCATCGGCTAGCGTCAATCGATCCTTATTGCCCGGATTCTTCGTGGCGATGGCCTCAGCCATCTGGCGCAGGCGCGTGGCCACTGATCGGTGGATGGCGGCTTCGAATATACTGTACGCCGACAGAGGGTTTCTTCCCCAGTGGCCCTCAATCGACTCGATGACCTTCCGGCCAAAGTCCTTTCGCTCCGAAGCAAATCTCTGCCACACCTGACCGAACATTTCAGCCTCGACGATATTCTTGACAATGGTCGTCAGGTATCGTAGCCGGGGGAATTCACCGCCCATCCCCTTATGGAGGCTGGTCACCAAAATGCCGGAGCCCAGTTTATCCAGGGCGGAAGAATCCTTCATCTCCACCAGCGACGGGAAATCATCGCCATTGACCACGAGCGACTTGATATCGCAGGGGCCAGAATGTTCTGGACGAATGGTCTCCCGAATGATGCCCCAGAGACCCTCGACGTAGTGTCGATCCTCAACCCAGCTAACCAGGGCCAGAACGTCCCGCGGATCGTATTTTTGCAGGAGTTCATCCAGAGTATCAAAACCGAGTTTGATCGGCAGAACCGTCGGCGGCATCTGCGCCAATATAGCAGAGATCTTTTCGGGAACAAGGGAGAAGGCCTCCTGAGGGGGGAGGTCAGCAAAAATGGCGTCGACCACCTGTTGGGTGCCTTCGACGGTCGAGAGATCTGCATCGGGGAAAAGGCGGTTCTCCACCGAGAGGAGGAATTGCCGGATAGCCAGAGACGTTTCCTGAGAGCTGGCTTCGCGCCGGACTCCCAGCCGATCATAGACGAAATGCTCGAATTCTTGGCGGCGTCTGGAAAACACCGAATCATAAACATCGTTCGCCGTGACGATCCCGCCGTCGGGGGCTGGTAACTGCGACGGAACCACCAGAGGCACTCCGGGAATGAATTCCCGATAGGTCACCTGGGGCACCGGGGGTTTGAGCGCTTCGGCCTGCTCCTGCCATGCCGCCATGAATGTCGGCCTCTGCACGAGGAACTCATTCACCAGCTCTTCGATCCGCGCCTCGGCTTCGATGGAAATGAGATGGTCGACGTTCACAGGAGCGGTCGACTCCAGTTCGGTTCTCAGCGCTTCGATTTCGATCAAGTTGCTGCCGGTGAACCCGTCATACAGGGGAATGAGGGAATCGAACAGGTCATCCTGGGTAAAGTCTCGATTGAAGGCATAGGCTAAAAGCAAATCATACAGGATGGTTGTCCATAGGCCGGCTGAGAATTTGAACTCGCTCGCTTGGACCTCAGCCATATTCTCCAGTTGCTGGCAGATCTCGGCCGGGAATATCTTATCGTACAGCCAATGGAATCGGTTGAAACCCCCCTGGTATTTGGCCATCAGCACATCCGGAGCCATCTCTGCCGCCATGGGC
>Ga0224515_1000010_pt1 | contig 68571 bp, 73 predicted proteins | sample IRFST25metaG_FD_179880 | JGI IMG/M metagenome (GOLD analysis project Ga0224515, IMG submission 179880) | Peat soil microbial communities from Stordalen Mire, Sweden - IR.F.S.T-25 | ecosystem: Environmental > Terrestrial > Soil > Wetlands > Peat | place: Sweden: Norrbotten County, Stordalen Mire...
CGGCATGGATTTCATTCGTAGCTACATTGCGCAGACAGTAGAAGGCGCCCCTGGCATGGAGGACTTCTTCAAAAAGATAGGCGAAGCCGTTGAAGTCCCCGTCACCACGCTGTCTTTCAGAACGAAAGAGCGCTTGAAAGCGACGTTTGTCGTGCCAGCTGTTCATCCTGGTCCCGTCGGCGAGATTGGCGGTGGAAACCTTCCCGTCAGAATTGTAAACAATCTCGACGGTGGAGAGATTTTTGTGCCGCATGGGACTGCAACGCACGATTTCAACTTGGTTTCGGCGACAGAATCACGGAAAATAGTCGAAGCTGCGGCACGAGCAGTGGAAAATACCCTTTATACTGCGGATGCGTCAAAATCAATTAGGGTGCAGAGGGGGGCAATCAAGCTTCTTGCACAGAGATTTGGCAACTCAGTTTTGTTTGTCTCGACTTTGTCGCCAGAGTCAACAGAAGACATCGAGTATGGGCTTGGTCTCGTCGCAAGCGCTGAAGCGAGAACACAAGGCGCGCAGCATGCCGTGCTCATCGATGCGCATAACTGCACGGCTCCCTATGCATCATCTATGTGGGCGGGCACTAAGAACTCGTTCGACCTGATTGATGCGATCAGGGAAGCATCCTCGAGACTGATGCAATCAGAACCGCTAAGAAGCGACATTAAGCTTGGAACAGCAAGTCGGGCGCCTATTTTTGGGCGAGATGAAGGTATGGGGGATCTCGGCATTCAGGTGGCATTGGTTGAAGTTGCGGGGCAGCGCACGGCTTACGTGCTCGTCGATGCCAACAATATGGTGCCTAACTTGCGCGAAATCATCGTAAGCGCCCTAAAAGTCGATGAGGCAGAAGTAATGACTACTGATAACCATGTCGTGAACTCATACGGCGGCGTCAATCTGTTAGGTTTTAAAGCCGACAACGGCGTCCTCTTGAAGGCGATAATCGAACTGGTTGATGAGGCACAGGCGAATCTTGAACCGGTCCGTGCCGGGATGAACACCCAGCAAGCTAACGGGGTGTCGGTCTTTGGCTCGCAAAAGACTGCACAGCTTGCGAGTACCGTAAATGCTATTATGGCGATGGGCGGCGCTCTGGGAATATCTGTGATAATAGCAGCTTTTGCTATCTCTTTGCTGCTTGTAATTTTCAATAGATAAGCTGCCACAACGTGCTTTGCTTGAGTCGGAAAGCCGCTGGAGATCGGCTACTTGTGCGTGAAATAACAAATGATTTTCGTTTGGCCATGCTGTTCGAGCACCTGATCCACTCTGGCAAAGCCGTAGCGTTCAAATTGCACTACTCGATCCAGCTCAGCAGCTATACCGGGTTCGCCAATCCCGATATCGACTCCGCTTGGCGTGAAGACCTCGACTTGAGGCCCGCTGGGCGGAGCCCAGTGAATTATTCTTGTGCCTTTAATGATTTCGTCGCCGGCGTATTCTGCCTCTAACGGCTCTTTTTTTACAATTCGAACGTTGTAGAGATCTTTTAGTCGCACCAGATCGCTGCCGGATAGGGTGAGGTCTTGTGCACTGACACACACGCCGCCTTCCACTGGGATCTCTCTAAAAGAGGCAGAAGATGATGGATGAAGTGGGGCGCGCGCTGTTGTAGGCTTGGCGTTTATTATGCTCATTGTAATCGGGTCCGATACGAAGAAGTATCTGTGAGCAACCGGATCTACAAGTTTCCTGTTCTCGGCATACAGGTTTTCCAAGCTGACACTTATGTCAGATTCGTTAATGCCCAATTTCAGGATAAACAGCCTGACGGCTTCTGGAGAGAAACCTCTCCGCCTCAAAGCCATTAAAGTGGGGAGTCTAGGGTCATCCCAGCCGCTATAGAGCCCCTTGGCAATCTCACTCCTCAGCTTACTTGTTGAGAATTTGCCGAATTCGTGGATGCTGATCCTCCCCCAATGCAGGGTGAACGGATATGTCCAGCCCATATAATTGTAGAGGAACTCCTGCCTCCTCTCGCTGTCGCGCAAGTCCTTTCCACGAATAATGTGTGTAACTCCGAGCTCGTGATCTTCGATCGCTGATTCGAAATCAAGCATAGGCCACACTCGAAATGCTAGTCCCCGGGGGTGGGTGGTGTCGACAATGCGAAAACCAATCCAATCTCGCAAAGCTGGGTTCTTATGCGTTACGTCGGTTTTAATCCGCAAGACAGCCTCTTTTTCGCCTAGTCGCCCGTCCAGCATCTGTTCCCAAAGGCGCATATTCTTTTCTGCGGCGTTCTCGCGATCAGGACACGCTAATCCTGCGTCTTTGAGCTTTTTGAATTGCGGCTGGGAACAGGTGCAGACGTAAGCAGCCCCCTGAGCAATGAGCTCTTCAGCGTAATGATAGTATATTTCCATTCGGTCGGAAGCGTTGACCACGACGTCGGGGGTCGTTCCGAGCCATTTGCAGTCCTCAAGATACCAATCGTAGGCCTCGAGCATTGGTCGCTTCGTCTGCGGGTCGGTGTCGTCAAAACGCAGAATGAAAGAACCGCCGTACCTTTTGGCGTATTCAGAATTCACAACAATTCCGCGGGCACTGCCAAGCGTAGCCGGCCCATTAGGATTAGGTGCGAATCGCACGGCGACGCGTTCGTGGTGAGGCAACTCCGGCAGGTACATCTTTTTGTGCTGCGCCTTTACTGGTTTGCGTTGTAGGTCCGGGGCTATCTGCTGGAGTAGCTGCCTTTGCTCGCCAAGCGTCATTGCGTTGACGTCGGCGATGATACCCGCTGCCAAGCCTGATATCTGTCTTGCTTCTAGTTTAAGTTCCGGATGCTCGCCTATGAGCTTTGAGACAACGGCGTTAGGCGCTGCTTTACCTTTGTGTAGAATAGCGTTGTGCAGAGCCTGCTTCTTGATTGCAGTGCTTAAAACTTGAGGTTCCACATCACCGCCCCGAAGACCCTGCCTTCAATACGCTCTTGAAATCATGTAGTCGGCAAGTTTGAGCAGTTTGCGTTTTGCCTCTGAATCGGCTAGCTTGGCGAGTCGCGACTTGCCGGCTCCGAGAATCTCAGTTGCCTTCTCCATCGCGTAATCGATTGATCCTGCATCCTGTAAATCTTTAATTGCCACGTCGATTGCTTTTTCGCTTGTAAGTTGTGACGGGTCAAGTCTGATGCCGTGCTTGAGTCCGTGGATCATGACTAGCGTCATCTTGCCCTCTATTAGGTCACTGGCCCTATCTTTTCCAAGCACTTCACGCGCCGTAATCAAGTCGAGCACATCATCGCGGATCTGGAAGCATATACCCATAGCTATTCCAAACTCCCACAGGGCGCTCACTTCGCTGTCGGTGCCGCCCCCAAGTATCCCCCCCATCGCCAAACCCGCAGCGTAGAGCACGGCCGTCTTTTTTTGGACCATTTCGAGATAGTCTGCCTCCGATATGTTTTTGTTATTTTCGAACTTGATATCCAGCCACTGCCCTTCGCAGATGTGTAGGCATGCTTTCGAGAGGAGCCTAAGACATTTTGTTGCATTTTCTGGTTCTGTTTTTGTGTAGGAAAGCACCTCAAAGGCTTTAGCATAAAGTGCATCGCCTGCCAAGATGGCTTCAGACATACCCCATTTTGTGTGGACGGTCTCTATGGAACGTCTTGTCGCGTCTTCGTCCATAATATCGTCGTGAATCAGCGTGAAATTGTGGATGAGCTCTACTGAAACGGCTGCTGGAAGTATGGTCTCAACAGCGATCTTGGGTTGCACCGCTTCGGCACCCAATAGCAAAACCACTGGGCGCAGCCTCTTCCCACCAGCGTTAAAGAGATGTCGAGCGGCTCTGTACAACTCTTCAGGGAAAACTACAGGGACATACTCGTCAAGCGCATCATCGATAATTGTCTTTCTTTTGAGCAAGTCGTCGTCCAGATTGTTCACTCATGACCCCTCCTTGAGAGTGCCGCCTTTTGAGTGCAATACGGCTCTGGCTGAGGTTTTTCTCCGCGTTCAAGATCTCACCGCAATGTTCTGGCCATTTCTTAGAAGATGAATATTGTCCCTTAAGCTGTAACCTGCTTCTTCTGCAAGTTCTACGTAGGAGCTTGTCATGGTTAGATCTCCGTGCGTCGGAAAAATATGGTCTGGCTTGAGCATCTTAATCAGCTCCCAGTGGTCTTCGCGGGCTGCGTGTCCCGACACGTGAACATCGGTATAAAGCCGTGCCCCTTGCATTTTGAGCTTGGTCTCTACTGAATATCGATTAGCCGCGTTTATTGGGGTTGGTATCACCTCGGCAGAAAATACTATTTTGTCTCCGGGCGCAACTTTGTAAGGGGTCAGCTCGTTTGCTACCCGCGTGAGCATCGCTTCCGGTTCTCCTTGATGCCCCGTTATAATAGGAAGATACTTTTCTTTTCCTTCTTGTGCCACTCTCCTTAGTACCTTTTCTACAGATCTTCTATTCCCGTAGACTCCAATGTCATTCGGAAGCTCGACATACCCCATCCTTTCTGCGGTTCCTAAGTATCGTTCCATAGAGCGACCGAGGACCAACGGGCGCCGGTCCATCTCGCGAGCTGCTTCGAAGATCGTCTTTACGCGGGCTATATGTGACGAAAACGTAGTTACGAGCACCCCATTACCCTCTTCTTCGGTGCCGAGAAGAACGTCACGCACCAAGTCTTTCGCTATCTGTTCTGACGGGGTCTTTCCCGCCTCCTTTACGCGAGTACTTTCGACGATCAACGCGAGCACTCCGTCTTTTCCCAAGCTCTTTAGGCGGCTGAAGTCGGGGGGTTTGCCAATAACAGGCGTCCGGTCAAGCTTAAAATCGTTCGCATAGACTAGGGCACCGGCCGGCGTATGCAGAACGGCGAATATTGGATCGGGTATACTGTGCGTTGCTCGCACAAATTCAACCGCTATATCGGGAGTTATTTGATAAACCTGTCCTGCTTCGAGCGTGTAAAGGGGGTTCTCGACGCCGAACTTCTTCTCAACGCGGATCTGTTGTGCGATCAGCTCCGCCGTAAACGGCGTAGATATTATCGGGGCTTCGTACCTGTGCGCAAGCTTGGGGACGGCGCCTATATGATCGAGATGCCCGTGCGTGCAGACTATCGCCTTCACTGATCCTCTTGCTTCATTCAGCATCGCGTCATTTGGTATCGCGCCCATCTTGATAAGGTCTATAGAATGCATCTTCTCGATTTCTGCATCCTCGTGAATTGCAATTCGATCGAGTCTAAGGCCCATATCTATAATCACTATATCTTCGTTCACTCGGATCGCAGTCATGTTGCGTCCGACTTCTTCGTAGCCGCCAATTGCGTTAACTTCTATCTCCAAAACGCTACCTCCTCACCTGAAGCTCGTCCAGGTTGAATCCCCGTTGTTGCAGTATCTGCCTAGTTTCGCCAGTAATGACCAGCGGGCGTTGCTTTAGATCAGCGAGTCTATTACATCCAGTCAGGAACATTGCAACTTTCAATTCTTCAACGACCGCCGTTATCTCGCTTAGCACGTATTTGGTCCCTTTGAATGCGGGTTTCAGCAGTGGCAAGCCTATGCCGCACAACGACGCTCCGAGTGCAATACACTTGGCGACGTGGAGGCCGTTCCGGATCCCACCAGTTCCGATTACCGGTAAGGTGCGGGATTCCAAAATGGAGATTGCGGTCGGTATGCCCCAGTCGCCATAGAGCGCACCCAACCTCTCTAGCCGGGGGTCCGTCTGAGCGCGGTACGATTCGACTCTTGCCCAGCTCGTGCCCCCAGCGCCGCCTACATCAATTGCAGATGCGCCTGCCTTTTTTAACTCAGCTGCGGCTTCTCTTGAAATCCCCGCGCCCGTCTCCTTGGCGATCATTGGCACCCGAAGAGAATCGGCAAGTGATCTCATCGCGTCGAGGCATCCTTCAGCGTCTGTATTGCCCTCTGGTTGCACCGCCTCTTGCAGGAAATTCAGATGAATTGCCAACGCATCTGCTTCAACCATATCGATTAAGCGCTCAATGATCTCCATGTCATATTCCTTGACTTGTGTGGCCCCAATGTTGGCCACTACAAAAGCGCTGGGGGCTCGCTCTCGAACTATGCTGAACGACTCGACCTGGTCAGGATGTTCAATTGCTGCGCGCTGACTTCCCACGCCAATGCCGATGCCGAGTCGCTCTGCGGCCTCTGACAACGCAGCGTTGATAGCAGTTGTCTCTTCGTGCCCGCCTGTCATTCCTGCTATAAAGACGGGAGCGGTGAACTGCCTTTTTAAGAATGTGGCAGTCGCATCGATCCGTGACTTTGTCAATTCAGGAACTGCGTTGTGGACGAATCTGATATCATCAAGGCCAGTTCTTCCTGATTCGACATCTTCAGCAGCACAGAGCATTAGATGCTCGATCTTTCGGTTCGTTATCATTCTTTTTCCGTGGAGATGGTCGTACCCACATCTTGGTGCGACGTTAAAAACTTAGTGATGTTGCCGTCGTAAGCTGCGTTGAATACCTCAGACTGAATGCCTGACTTAGCAATCTCGAGCAGCTCCACAACTTTGTGCAACATCCCTCCAGTTACGTCCGTAGACCTGGAACCGAGAATCCCGTCACGGTATTTTTCAAGCTCACCGGGGTTAAGATGGTTCAGTTTTCTGTTTTGATACATTATTCCATCGACGTCTGTTCCGACTCCTACTTTTTTTGGGCGCATCTTTAGTGCGAGAAACGCTACTATTTGATCACCTGACAGGACGTTGAAGCCATCTAAGCGATCCATTACGACATCGCCGTGAAGCACAGGGATAATATTGTTGTTAAGCATCAACTCTAACGCGTTCGTATCAAAATGTGTGATCCTACCTGCGTCGAGCGTAACGTTATTAAGTGGGTGGATCGGCAATGCCGCAGCGCTTTGAGACTGGAGTTCGTCTATGAACGCGGTGTTTAGCGAGCGCACGGCGCAATGGGTCCTCCACATTCCGCTTGCGCTAAGACCTTTGGATAAGTACTTGACAACTTGCGGGTGCCCAAAGGAGCCCGCCCCGTGGACAAGAATAAGACGTGAACTCTTTGCGTCGGCGATTTGTCGAGCGACCATACGCAAGTTATCTTCTCGCAAGGTGCTCTCCCGCCTTTTGTCCGTCAATACAGAGCCGCCGATTTTAAGCAATATCATGTTGGTCACGCCCGTTATGCCTCTACTTGCAGGCCTAAACTAGAAATCGCAGTGGTCAGCACTAGACCACCCTGTTTCGCGATAGCTTGTATAACGCGGTCGACGTTTCCGTCTGTCGTAATCGCCAATACGCATCCTCCACGGCCAGCGCCGGTGATTTTAGCACCGAGCGCCCCTGCTGCTCTTGCTGCGTAGATTAATTTGCTCAATACAACGTCGCTTACCCCGAGTGACTCGAGGAGTCCTTGGTTGATATTCATAAGCTCGCCTACGCTGACGAGGTCTCCAGCAGCAAGCTTCTGTTCTCCCAAGCGCGTGATATTTCCCATTGAAGACATCACGTCACTCACCACAGAAGGATACTTCCTTTTCAGATCCGATACAAAGGCGATGACGTCGCGTGTTGACCTCTCAACGCCGGTTGCACCGATTATGATTGGCAGGTCGGGCTGTGCGAGATGCGATGTTTTGCCTCTCTCTACTAAGACCACACCGCCGGTTGAAGAAACAAAGGTATCTGCGGGGCTCGCTTTGCCTTGAACTTCGTTTTCGACCTTATGGCCTATATTCGCTACTGTTTCATTATCGAGTTCAATGCCGAGACTCTCAGTCAAAGCTTTTATAGTTGACACTGTAACTGCTGCGGAAGAGCCTAAGCCCTGTCGCGGTGGCACTTCCGACCGGATCTTTATCTCAGCACCAAAGTCCGTTTCAAACAGTTGTTTGATTATCTTGGCGGCACAACAGGCGTACTTAAACTCTTCACTGGAGCAGTTCGCGCGCTTATCCATAGCATCTATCGTGATTTTCCCTGAAGATGCTAGCTCTACTGACACACACACACGCAAGTTTATCGCACACGCTATCGCCGGCTCTCCGTACACAACAGCGTGTTCTCCGAACAGATAGATCTTGCCGGGGGCCGAACAGGTTATCATCTATGTAGATTCTCGTAGCAAACTCCTTTTCAAGCTCGTTTTCGGCATCAGGCCATGATTATCCCTGCATAGCCGACCACCGCAGTTGAATCGCCACAGGTGTCTGCACTCGTAGAATAATCGATAAGCTCTCCTTGTTTGGCGCCTTTATGTTTCGCGAACTCAATGGCAATCGCTATTGGCGCAAAGCCGCACACAGAAGTTGAGCGAGCTCGCGCAAGAAATTCTCGCGACTCCAGTTTTAGAATGGGCTCTATTACCCACTGGTCGGTGGTTCTCGCGACGTGCTCTGGCACGTAATGCGTAAAATCGCTGGAGGCAATAAGCACGCTGTTTTCGTCGGCAACTCTTTCGATTGCCGCGACAACACGCTGTATCGATTCAGGCCCTTGAAGTCCCATGGTGATAGGGACGATTTCAAAGTCGTCGAATAGGAACTGCAGGAAGGGCAACTGAAGTTCTATAGAATTGTCCTCTTTGTTGGCGTCATTATTCACGTCGATATCGAGTGCATCCACAATATCCGTGTTCACGCTCACTTTCCCGAGGGGAGTCAGCCACGGTTCGTTCGAGACCGAAATAACGGGATAGCGGTGATTTGGCCCAATGATTATGTATGTGGCCACCTTGGGAAGTATCGAGAAGACCTTTCCTGCGGTGAAACCTGAACAAGCGTAGCCCGCGTGAGGAACCACCACACTCGTGAGCAGACGCGGCTCTGGCCTCCCAATGAAGCTGCGCAGAAGCTCTTCCAGCGCCCGTGGGTCACTCGGGTACCACGACCCTGCCTTTGCAGGTTCCCTCATAGCTACCCTCTTAGATCTCTATTTCGAAATCTTTAACTCCGTAGCCCGTCTGTTGGCCGCGAAGCTTGGTGATCTCCTTTGCGAGGAGCCAATAGATGAGCGCTAACGCTTTCCGTCCTTTGTTGTTGGTGGGGATGACGATGTCAATGTGTGTCGTCATATTATTTGTATCGCACATGGCAATTACTGGAACGCCGACATCTACAGCTTCCTTAACGGCCTGTGAATCTCCAATAGGATCCGTGACGACAACGACATCTGGTTCAACGAAGTCGCGGTACTCCGGATTTGTCAATGTGCCCGGTATAAAGCGACCCACAACTGATTTCGCTCCCGTTACTTTAGCAAACATTGTTGCGGGAAATTGACCGTATTGCCGTGCTGAAACCACAAGTATGCGGGCCGGGTCGAATTTACTGAGAAATTTGGCTGCAATTCTTATGCGCTCGTCTGTAGCTTTGACGTCCAGCACGTAAAGACCATCTGGTCGAACGCGATAGACAAAGCGCTTCATATCTTCCGTTTTTTGCTGCGTGCCTATGTGCACACCTGCAGCTAGGTATTCGTCAACAGGGATGAGTGATTCGTATTCCGCGGTCTCTTCCATTGATCCACCTCCTCTAAATCGGTTTTTTCGCCATCCTGTAGCTCGATCCGTCAAATAGTTCTTCTTCTATTCGTATAAGTTCATTGATTTTTGCAGTGCTCTGTCTACCCTTGATGCTTAGTTTGACAAAGGGAGCGGACAAAGCAACAGCCAGCTGCGACGGTGATGCGTCGCAGGTCGCAGAATTGTCGGTAAGCAGAGCGCAGCTGCGGCCATTGGTTCTCTCCCGGGAGTACGTTTCGAAAACGCTCGAAACCGTACCTGTGGGCGCAATTAATGCAAGATTGGCCTCCTTACCGCTCTTCGGGGAACGCGCATCCGCAATTCTCGTGTCGAGATCCGCCTGTGACGCTATCAGACACGTCGCTTCCAGCTCATCGGTTAGCTCTCGCTGAAACTCAGACTCTGTTCGGTCGAAGGGATCTTCGATGTAATACAGATCGTACTGACGGGCGAGATCTAGCAGATATCGCAGTCGGCTGGTTCCCGTCGTGGAGGCATGGTCCGCAAAACTAAGCTTGCCCTGCGCGTGCTTCGAAGCTTTGAAATCCACTCCTAGCCTGATCTCGAAGCCAAACCTGCTACTTACATCGCTCGTGATTGCAGTCAACCGATTCAAAATGTCGGCGTGAGCAGAGTCTCCAGGGATATCCAGATTATTGAACTCTCGATGGATGCTTGCTAGCGAAGCAATTGCGCTGGCAAATGAGCCCGCTCCTTTTGGAATACCAAAATAATCAGCGCCGGCGCTAAAGATTTTCAGCAGAGGGTAGGGCATAGCATTCGCAAAGAAGCCGCCGAGGTAGCGATACAACGGCATTCCCAGAGAGGCCGCTGCTGCACTTGCAATTGCAACTGAGAAAGCCATACGTATATTGGGCAATGAAAAGATACTCTCTAGCACTTCGTCGATTTCTGCCTGCTGACTCACCTCCCTGCCGATGAGTGTAGCCACTTGTTCTCGCGCCTTTCTTATTGCCTCGCCTGGCGCGGGAAAAGAGCACCGGCCATAGCTGTTTGTGGTCACTATCTCTACTTCGACCGCGTCCGTCGCGTTTATGTCGAATGCCTTGCTTACAGATACCGCCTCTATCGAGTTCATCGTGGGGTTCCTCGACGTTTTATCGTTATCGGAATGACCCCTTTCTTGAGTTCTTCTAGTGCCATGTCTATAGGATCTGCGGTGCTTGATTCTATCAATGTGGGGGCTCCCATAGAAATCTGCAGAGCTCGCGCCCCGACGATTCTGGCCCTTTCATAACGAGTGAGTTTTTCAGTAACTTCTTTCAATGACTCCCCTCCATTTTAAAGGGCTCGCATGGGGTTGCTGAGATTCGAACTCAGGTTACGGCGTCCCGAACGCCGTAGGATATCCAGGCTACCCCACAACCCCTTGTCATTGATACGGAGCAAAAATATCAACAAGCTCTTTGTGAGTCAAAAGCATTCTGCGACAGCAGTATCGCTTTACGCCAAGATCGTCCAACACCATCTTCGGCTCTTCTCCAGCACTTATACGCTCCTTGTACTGATCCCAGTGTTTCGATATCACTGCACCACACGTAAAGCATCTTACGGGTATCATCTCTTAGCCTTATTATCTATAGGATTTTTGTCGCCGAGCTCGTGCGCCTCGGCCGCCAAATTTCTTTGGCTCTTTCTGCCGGTAGTCACTCACAAGGAGTGTTCGGTCTTGTTTTAGAAATAGATCTTTGATACTCAGATCGTTCGTCCAGTCAATTAATCCGCGCGCTATGGCTGTTCGGGCTGCGTCGGCCTGTCCGACGACTCCTCCACCTCGGACGGTCACCCTGATATCAAGTCCTTTTGCTAAATCGCCGGCAATGTTCAACGGTTCTTGGATCTTCTCTCGCACAACTGCGGGCTCAAGGACGTTGAGAAGCTTTTTGTTGATCCTCACCACGCCTTGTCCTTCTTTGAAAGAAGCCCGTGCGATTGAGGTTTTGCGTTTGCCGCTTGAGTTGATTGTTTTTTGGGCCATGTGTCTGATCCTATTTCTTAGCCCCAAGTTGTTGGGAGATCTTTCCTACCTCGACAACCTTAATGGTGCTCAATCTTCTTTTTTGCGCGCGTTCAAGCGTTTCAGCATTGACACTGGAAAGCTCGGCTGGCGTTCCAACGTAAACTCGGAGCCGTCCCAATGCAGCCCTGCCGACCGATCTTTTATACGGCAACATCCCTCGAACCGTACGTCGGAGAATCATGTCTGAACGCTTAGGAAAATATGGTCCTTTTTCTTTGGAACCTTTTTTTCGCAGGGTTTGATACTTTGACAGCGTGGTTACTGGTGACCCTGAAACTACTGCTCTTTCCGCGTTAATAACGTCGATCTCTTCACCGGATAACAGTCTTTGAGCTACGATGCTGGCAAGACGCCCGAGTATCAATCCATTAGCGTCAATTACTGTCACAATCTGTCTCTCCTACACTTCAACGTATGATCTTCACGTGACTGCCCGTTGGAGATACGTGGGCGATTTCATCGAGCGACAAGACGATCCCTCCCGCTCTAAGGATTTTTGACCGGGCGCTATCACTAAAACTCGGCGCACCTATAGATATCGGATGGTCGATTGATCCTGCGCCAAGCACTTTACCAGCGACTATAACTACGTCGCCCGAGGTCGTATGTCGGTTGAGCCGGCTCAAATTGACTTTGGCGTAGCTATTTGATGGCGCCTCCAACCTTCTAGCAAGCTCTCTCCAAATATTTGCTTGATGCTGCCGTGCGTGCGCTTTGAAAGCGTCTATCTGTAACATCAACTGAGGATTGGTCTTCCGTATTCCGTGCTTTGCCATGTTATCTCCTGTCACCATTTCGAATGCGGGGGGTGCGATTTGAACGCACGAACTCCTATGAGACTAGGCCCTCAACCTAGCGCCTTTGACCAAGCTTGGCAACCCCCGCCTATCCAAACGTTCCGAGGTACGTAGCTAATTCGCTGGCCCTGTTCATCAAAGACTCAACTGACGTCGTCAGCAGATCTATGCAGCTCATTGACCCGTCTGACTCTGTATAGAACAAAAAGCGCTGCGGGTCGCCGGTGACTGAGATCGCGTGTGTGTCGCAGGCTTCCACGCACAAGTTGCAAAGGGTGCATTGAAGTTCGTCAGCGATGTGCACGGATCCGTTTTCGTACCGGATGATCCCTCGGGGGCAGGCGTCGACACATTCTTTACATCCGTTGCACTCTTGGACAGAAAACTTCGGCAAGTACTTGTAGCTTGTCGCGATTGCAGACTGAAATTTAGCGTGGTTTTTGGCGCTGCCTTTTCGTGCAATTGCTTCAAGCAGCAATTGCTGGCCCTCAAAAAGCTTTATTATGGGTATGTTGCCGTCGGCGGGAACCACTTCGGCATCGGCGGACGCTAAGTCCCTTGAGTAGACAGTGGCGGGTCCCTGCACGTTTAAGGTCATTGACACTTGACATTGAAAGCATCCTTCCCCGTTGCAGGAACACTCAGACGCGGAGAGATAGTGTGTCCCTCCTGTGAGCGGAATGAGTCCTAGACGAAGCGCAAGCATCTCGTCGAACAGGACTGACGTATTGTTGTAAAAGTTGACGTCATCGATCGACATCGTTCGGACGTCAGCCATCATGCTCCGTCTAATGCTGTTCACTAACGCTGGTGCCGTGCCCGAAATTATGAAACGCGCACGTCTATCTGTAAGTTCTAGGAATTCTAAATCCATGTTGTATCAGAAATGTTAGATCCTGCGTCCCCTTCTGCCTCCGGGCGACCGCGTGCCGTCATGAGGGATGGGGGTTACATCTTCTATTCTCCCTATTTTTAATCCAGCTCTTGAAAGTGCCCTTATTGCAGCTTGTGCCCCCGGGCCAGGGCTCCGCTGTCCATTCCCGCCCGGGGCTCTAACCCTTACGTGAACGCCGAGGACGCCTTTATCCAGTGCCTGTTCGGCTGCGCTCGTGGCAAGCTGCATGGCAGCATAAGGCGAACTCTCGTTGCGGTCTTGCTTGACAACCATGCCCCCTGATGATTTTGCTATGGTCTCGGCTCCACTAAGATCTGTAATGGTAATAATCGTATTATTGAACGATGCAAAGATATGGGCAATTCCCCACTTTCGCTCGGCCATAATCTATGTCACGCTCCGTCGCTCGCTCGCTTCTCGGAACCGTCGACTTCGCGGAGCGGAGATCCGACGTAGTATCCGATGAGCGCTTGCTCACTTGTGGGGAGAACGTAGCTTGGAATGGTTACTCTACGTCCTGCGACTGCGATATGTCCGTGGACAATAAGTTGCCTGGCGTGCTTGGCTGAATTAGCTAAACCTTGCTTGTGGACTTGGGTTTGTAGCCGCCTCTCCATTAAATCCTCACTCGCCAAGGTGAGTACGTCGTCCAGAGATGAGTCATATTTAATCAGACCTATACGTTTTAATCGGTCGAGGAATCGTTGCGTCTCAAACTTCGCGTGTTCACCACGCTCACCAACCTCTTGAATGTCGAAGAGCAATTTCCGCGCCTCACGTCGGTACTTCCTCAACGTCGTGGCGACTTTCCAGACTTCTCTCTTGTTTTTCAAACCGTAACTTCTCACGAGCTCGGCTTCTTCGCCGATCCTTGCTCCCTGCCATGGGTGACTGGGCGTATCAAAAGTTTTTCTGCTTTTGCCAGGATACCCCATCTCTCACACCTTCTTTAATTACCGCTTTTTGCGTTGTACGCCTACCGTCGCACCCCTACGTCCTGTCGATTTGGTCCTCTGACCGCGGACTTTGTGTCCTCTCTCGTGGCGAATCCCTGCGTAGCTTCGGGTCTTTTTCATTCGATTAAGATCTTCGCGAAGCGCAATATCTAGTTGAGAGCCTAACAGGTGTTGGTCTTCGCCGGTGACGGGGCTTTTCTTGTAGTTAAACATCCAAGCCGGAACGTGCTGATCAAAACTAGCGACAGAATCCCTCAGCCTTTCTATTTGCTCGTCGTCCAGATAGCCCATCGTGTCTCTAGGGTTTACGTTGGCGCTTTGAGTCAGAATTCGCGCCGTTCGTATACCAACGCCTTTCAAACCTGTGAGTGCGTACTGGACTGCTTTTTTTCCGTCCAGATCCGTTTGGGCGATTCGTACTATATACTTGATCTCGTCGTGTTCTGGCTGTTCCTTGTCACCATTGGGCACGTCAATACCTCGCGTGTGTGGCATTTTAACCAATCATCGTATTTATAACTGGCACCCCGAATACGCTTTTTTTTGCGATACCTCGAAGGATCGGCGCAGCTTCACGGAAACTGAGCCGACAGAAAGCGCTGGGGGTGGGATTTGAACCCACGAGTCCCGGTGGGACACTGGTTTAGCAAACCAGCGCCGTAGACCAAGCTTGGCTACCCCAACAGCGGGTGTGGGCGCACAGAAAGGTCGTCATTCTGCAGCCTGTCAGAGCTCCCAACTCATTCTCTATCCCGCGACCCTCCGAGCGTCACGCGTCCGCGATAGGTTTGCTCCCTTCCGGGCCTGAACCGGTGCTCACGGTGAGCGCGTGCCGCTGGTTCTCCAATCAGTAACACACGGCCGTTGACCCCGCAGGACGGAATTTCATTGTCTGAATTGTAAGATGGTCAAACTGCCAAAATGCCTTCCTTCTGTTTCGCTCCCCACTTGTCGACGTTTTTGGGTTACAGAGGACGCCGAGCCATCCGAGCTAGCCCAGCTATCATGTAGCTATTCGTATCCATAAAATTATCGCTGAACTTGCTTGTAAAAGCCGCCGCGCCCCTGTTGTCAACTTGATCAGCTCAATGTTTGAGATCGCTGGCGCTAGCCCTTGATGACTCCCATGGGGGTGAGCCGCGCAACGGTTTCTGAGATGCCGAGCTTTGAAACGACGTCGATGACCTCGTCTATCGGCTTGTACGCTTCTGGCGCCTCTTCTGGCACTGACGAAAGATCATCAGTTTTTATCACGATGTGTTTTCGCTGCAGACCCTCTGTAACGCCTCTCCAAGTCAAAGAGCGTCTCGCAGCTTTCCGGCTGAGAACTCGACCTGCCCCGTGGCACGTCGATCCGAAGGTAGTGCTCATTGCTTTTTTGGTGCCGTGCAGAACGTAAGAGGCAGTTCCCATGCTGCCGGGGATGAGCACTGGCTGTTCGATTCCATAACTGTCATCCTTGTCGAATGCTCTTGTGGCGCCTTTACGATGCACGTACACCTCTTTGCGTCCTCCATCGATCGTGTGTTTTTCTAGCTTTGCAATATTGTGCGCCACATCGTATACGAGGGTTGCAGTCGTGTTGAACTGCTGCTCCAGAACGTCTCGTACCCAGTATGACATTACTTGCCTATTTGTCCACGCGTAGTTGGCAGCGGCTGCCATTGCGCTGAAGTAGTCTCGTGCTTCTTGTGAGTCTGCAGGAACGCACGCCAGTTGCTTATCGGGGAGTTCGATAGAATATTTGCGACTCGCTGCTTGAAACATTTTCAAGTAGTCAGTGCAGATTTGATGGCCAGCCCCCCGCGATCCTGAATGAAGCATTATGCAGACTTGCTGTTCTTTCAAGCCAAACAAATCTGCGGCCTTTTTATCAAAGACGCGATCAACGCATTGAATCTCTAAAAAGTGGTTTCCACTTCCTAGACTTCCAAGCTGGGGTTTGCCCCTCTTTTTTGCCAGCGGACTGACTTTTGTAGGATCTGCACCATCCAAACAGCCATTGCTCTCGCAGTGCTTCAGATCTGCAGGGTTTCCGTATCCCTGATTAACGGCCCACTTTGCCCCATCCAAGAACACGCCGTCAAGCTCTTTTTCGGAGAGCCGCAGCTGTCCCTTCGAGCCAAGTCCCGACGGAATGGCTTCAAATAGTGCTGTTGTCAGCTCATTAATCCTTGGCTCAATTTCTTCCTTGAACAAGGTCGTTACTAGGAGCCTCGTGCCGCAGTTGATATCGAACCCAACCCCTCCTGGCGAGAGGATGCCTTCGCTAACGTCGAACGCTGCAACGCCGCCGATGGGAAAACCATACCCCGTGTGCACATCAGGCATCGCGAGTGACCATTTCTGGATTCCGGGCAGCGTCGCGACGTTCGCTACTTGTTGTATCGCTCCTCTCTCGAGGTATTTCATAAGGACTTCTGACAAGAAGATTCGACCAGGGACACGCATCCGTAGCGCTGCGTCCTGCGGCACTTCCCAAACATACTCGCCTCGCTTGACCAATTCTTCGTACGCCATCGAACCTCCTATACGTCCAGCGTTACCTCTGCGTGATAGATGTCATTTTTCGTCACTGCTAGATTGTGATATGTCGCCGCTTTTACTTCTGTGTTTAGTCTATGCCCGTTTAGATCTAATATTTCGCCTAGACAGTCAGCAGTTAGCGACAAACCCGCAATCCTGACGAAGCATTTCTTAACAGCAAAGCGCTCGACTTCAAACGTGATCAGAAGCTCAGAAAGCCAGTCGTACAGCAAGTTTTCGTAAAAGTCGGAACCCATCTCTATGTTTAAACTTTCTCCTAGTGCCACTTCATCGAGAAGAACCATTGTGTCTTCGAGAGCTTCTGCCGCATTTTTGAGTAGCTCGTTTAAGTCTCTTCCGTACGCCTTAAAAGTTACATCGGCTGTGTGCTCTAGAAACTCATATTTTTGCATGCCGCTATCGCATAGGATGTGAACCAGATATTAATATAACATTGGTCAATTAAGGCTAGTCGATGAGACCATATGTCTTTATTAATTCAGCAATGAGCGCCGACGGCAAGATTTCCACGGTAGCGAGAAAACAGGTGCGCATTTCTGGAGAAGACGACCTCCGGCGAGTTGATGCGCTAAAAGCGAACGTTGATGCTGTCATGATTGGGGTCGGGACCGTTCTTGCGGACGATCCGAAGCTTACGATAAAGTCGGTGGTACTCAAGCGCAAGCGAGTAGACGAGGGGAGAAGTGAGAGTCCGCTGCGAGTAGTGGTCGATAGCAGCGCACGAACGCCAGCGACTGCGGCCGTTTTGGGGCCAAATGCACTTATTGCGACATCGCAACAGGCTCCACGTCATCGAGTAGAAGTGCTCAAAACTAAGGCTGAAATAGTCGCTGTCGGAGAGAGCAAAGTGGATCTTACTGCGCTGCTTGGGCGTTTGAAGGATCGTGGAGTGGAATCCCTCCTGGTGGAGGGTGGCGCAACGCTCAATTTCGCCCTTCTAAGTTTGGGCTTAGTCGATGAGATTTACACATACGTAGGCAACATTATTATTGGGGGCAGTGCAGCGCCAACGCTGGTCGATGGAGCGGGCCTGACTAATGACTTTGTTAAGCTCAATCTGCGAGAAATCCGTCAAATCGGCGACGGCGTGCTCATCAAGTGGAGAGTCGCCGGTTTTTGACCTCGACATTCATTGTGCCTCTTGAGCGGCCCCTTCAACTGCTCCTTCGACTACTGGTTGATCTTGTAGGATCTTTATGCTCACTAGCCCACCTACGACGATATTTAGATAATACGTAATCACTCTCCAGCCGAGGATGAAAATGCCGAGAATTGACGTACTCACAAAGGCTGAATAAATAGCTGCAGTGCTCAGTTCGGCTATGCCGCTGTTTCCCGGCGTGAGTGGAATCATCGCGATCATCATTAGAACTGTTTGGGCAGAAAATGACGCTAAAATAAACGGTTGTGCTCCGAGGCCGACGAGAATAAGCGAAGCAATGGTAAACTGCAGAAGCCAAAACGCCATCGTAAAAAGAAAACCTTTCGCCAAAGCTCGTCGTTCATGCTTCAAGAATCGCATAGAGCTATTGTGAAAAACATCGACCTCTCGCAAAGCCTTTTGCATAGCGCTGTCAGCCTTATCAACGCCTCTCACTTTGACGAACAGCCAGCGTACTCTTGTCACCACAGACTTCACTTTTCTTGGCTTTGCCATAACGTAGAGCAGGAAGAAAAAGAGTAAGCCGAAAACTATGGCCGCGACCCCGAAAAGGGCTATGATCCCGGGCGTCGTCTGCACGTACCGGGTAAACAGCAGAAATGCGATCGGGGCAGCTATGCCTAAGAAAAGCGCATCCAGCATTCTTTCTCCGAGGACGACCGCTGAGGCATCCCCCACGGACAGCTTGCAACCTCGCAACAGCTGAACTCTGGTAACTTCCCCCCCGGCGTGTCCCGGAGTGATTGCCGCAGCAAAAAGATTTGACAAGACGATCTCGACCGATTTTCTAAACGAGAGCTCGCCCCCTACCGCTTCTGCCATGGTCTTCATTCGGGCGCCCCAGACGAGCCACGAACCTAACTGAAAGATCAATGCGGCGGCCAAGAAGGCCGGGTGAATTTGTATAAGGCTTCGTAACTGGTCCGGCGTGATCGTGTAAAATAGGAGCGCTAAGATCGAGATTATGCTGAACGTCAGTGAAATCGCAAGCCACTTTCGCAAGCCGTTCAAGATCTACCCCCCGTCGATAGTTAGACTTCTGATCTTGCTACCCCTGTCCACTCACTCTTGCGGGAAGCTAGATGCTGTCCGACGGCCACGATCCCGCAGAGCGTCATCAAGCAGCCGTACCCAGCTAAGCCGAGCAGGATTTTGAATGATTCCGATATGCTATCACTTTCTGCCATAATTGCTCTGGAATATATGGGAACGAAAGGCGCGAATAAGTATGAGAAAAATGGGATGGTTAGCGCGCCCAGCCACGTCGCTTTTACCGAGATAGGAATGCGAGCGGTGAACATTGGACCAAGATACTTTCGAAACCCCTCGACGGCACCGCGGAACCATCGAACTCTTTGATTGTACAAATCCTGAATGGACGTAGGAGCCTGCTCCCCTATTTTCGTCTCGGCAAGTAGTGCGCGGTTCCCCGAGAGATATATCTTCTCGCTTATATCTAGATCCTCACACGAACAACGTTCATCAAAACCTGTCGTCCTTACAAAGGGTGCTTTTGACACCCCTATCATGCCGTTGAACTGAATGAAGCCCCTTGACCACCTGAAAAAACGATAGATGTCACAGAAAAACTTGTACTCGATTGAAATGATCTTGGTAAGGGTGTTTACCTTATTCGTCACGTAGCGGCAGCCACTGGCAAGCACCCCGTCGCTTGTCGCCGTGAGTTCACGCACACACTCCTCCAAAAAATCGGCGTTGGGCCGGCTATCGACATCGAATAGCGCAACGCAGTCTGCACCTTCTGTCATTTTCAGAATGTCGTTGATAGCGCCAGCCCGGCGGCCTCTGTTGCCATTTCTGATCACTATGTGGAAATGCGGCGGCAGCAATTCGAACAAAGAGCTATAATCTTTTCCGCTGCTGTCGATGACGTAGTACGCTTCAAAATCGAGACCAGTGCAGTCTAAAGCTCTCAGGCTCTTGATTGATTTTTCGACGAGTGCATTCGGTTCGGATGGCGCGACTGGGATGATGGCGCAAACTTTCATTTCATAAGAAAATTCGATTAACGTATATTAAGTCGTCGTTCTTGAAGCATCTTCTTTCGTTTCACGCGTCTACCACATTCGCATAAAGGTCAAGGATATCTTGCGCAATGATTTTCCAGTCATATTTCTGTTCAACGCGCGTGCGACCGTTTTTACCTATTGATCGTGCGTTTGTAGGGTTTTCGAGAATCTCTAGAATGGCATTTGCAAGGGAAGAAGGATCTCGCGGCGTGACAAGCAAACCGCCTTCGCCAACGACGTCGCGTACTCCCGGAATTCTGGAAGCAATCACTGGCGTTTCGCACGCCATCGCTTCTAAAAGAACCAACCCGAACGCCTCGAGGCGCGTAAAAGAGGGAAGGACTAGTGCGGAAGAGCTTGTGTAAAGCTTTAGAAGAACGCCTCTTGATACGTGCCCACAGAATTTGATTCGATGCTCATAGCCTTTGGCGAGTTTTTTTAGTCGTTCTCGATCTTCTCCATCACCGACGATTAAGAAAGTCGCGTCGCTTACTTGGCTTAGCACGATCTTGGCGGCTTTGACAAAATCATCAACGCCTTTCACGGAGCTCAGTCGACCAACGAAGAGTATCTGATGTGCCCTCTTTTCGCCGTTCAAGCCGGGTAAATGTCTGTCAAAGGTTTCTAGTCTAATGCCATTCGGCACGATTTCATAGCGATAACCTCGCAGTACAGGGGAGGTTCGCGCGTAAGATTCAGTTGTAGCGATTATCTGCGCGACGTTGTCGAGGATCGGCTTTGTATACATAGCCGTGTTGACTTCGCCCACAAGGCATCTACAGATGTTCGGAATTCTGAGATTTGCGATACGGTCGGGAATTTCGAGATCGCAGTGGTAAGTAAGCACGTGTGGAACGTGCGGCAGGCCTTTGACCACTCCGTAAGACATGAAAGGCGGAGGATAATGTGAATGCACGACATCGGCGCTGAACTGCGCAATCCGCCGCCGTAAAGCGTACATATACGGGATATATGGCAGATCCATAGCGGGAAATCTGTACACAGGGAGTCCGCGCAAGACCTCATTTGGTCTAGACTTGGGGACTTCGGCGCACAAAACAACGACCTCGTGCCCTAGATCCCGTAAGCTTTGCGAAAGCTCAAGACAGTGAGTTTCGACTCCACCGATGTGCGGATAGAAGTAAGAAGAGGCCTGAATTATTTTCACGTGGATTCACGTTGAATGTGCGCGCGGGTGTTGAATAACTTATCGTGGAATCTCCATCCGCGCTGAGTTCGAATGCGGATCTCACGTCTCTTGAAAGACGTTTAGCAACGCCGAAACTAACGGGTTGCAGCGCGTGCACGCGCTGGCGTGGGACAGTAACTCGCGCGCCGGATCAACAAAAGTTAAATAGCACATTTGTCCTGTAGCTCAATGTGCCATCGATGAGGCGTTTTATAGCCGTGATATCGGTGCTGGCTGTGTTTTTTGTTACAGCGAGCTCTTTTTTGACGATGGGCGTCAAAGCCCAAAATGAGGTGGCGCGGGTTTATGACTACCCAACAGGGATGAAAGCTGCAGCCGGGGGAAAACAAGCTCGTGATGATATACATTCACGAAGACTGGTGTCCTCGATGCAGAAACAGGGATCAAAACACCTGGACGGATAGTGAAGTTATTCAACTTTCGTCGAACTTCTGAACATAGACGTGGTCGGGACTAAACAGGGAACGCTAAATAATTATAGCAAACCTCCGCTGATTGTGTTCATGGACCCTCAAGGAAGGGTCATTGTCGAACAAAACGCAGAACTGTCGGCTAGTCAGGTGACTGCCCTGCAACGGCAGGTGCTCGCGCAAGAGCCGGTCTCGTCCCCTTCGGCGACAGGCAACCTCCAACCACAAGCGTTTCGACCAAAGCCGCGGGGGCGTCCGGTTTTGAAGCCATCCCCGCAGTCGTTGGCATCTCGATTGTGGCGCTTGTAGTATCGCGCATCCGCAAGAGCCCACGATAAGCACGCCAAGCCCGGCGGACGCTCGTCTCAGGTTAAAGAGCCCGATCAACTGCTGTCTGCCAAAGCCTCGCGTACCAACGCTGGTTCGATTTTTTCGGCCATTCTTATCCGGCCAGATGACACGCTTCGACCGCGCTTGCCTAGCTGCTGGGCGACCTGTCAGCGCCAATGTTTAACTATTAATGAGCCCTAGTACTTGCCATGCTTTATCGCGCTGAGATCACCATTAAGCTGAAGCACGGCATGCTTGATCCGGAAGCTACGACGATAAAAAGTGCTCTCAAGCATCTTGGGTATGATTGTCAATCGGTCAAACAAGCAGCCGTCTACGAACTCGAACTCACAGCAGACTCCCGTGAGAACGCAACCGACATCGTTAACGGAATGTGCCAAAGGCTGCTCGCGAATCCCATCATACACGATTATGACATACGGATAACGAAATAGTCGAGAAGAGAAAGATGAATATCGCCATTCTTCGGTTCGGTGGGAGTAACTGTGATTTGGACGTTCAAAAAGCTCTGAACAATTTGAACGTTGGCGCAGAACTTGTTTGGTACAAAGAGACCCTCGAGAGTTTTGACGGCGCAATCATCCCAGGCGGGTTTTCGTATGGGGACTACTTGCGCGCAGGCGCAATTGCGGCACGAACCAAGATTATGCAGTCAGTTGCAGAGATGGCAGCTGATGGGAAGCCTGTGCTAGGTATATGTAACGGCGCCCAAATCCTCAGCGAGTCGCACTTAGTGCCCGGCACCTTCACTCTCAATCAGTATCCAAAGTTCATTTGCAGGTGGGTGAAACTCAGAACATTCGGCGAATCTGCGTTCACGGTACTTTCGAACGCGTTGGTTGACCTTCCTATAGCCCACAAAGAGGGGCGATACGTTGCTGACCCACGGCTGCTCAAAGAGCTTTACGAAAATGATCAGGTCGTTTTTAAGTACGTTGATGATAAAGGACGTCCCACTTTAGCTGCAAACCCCAACGGCTCGCTTGATAATATCGCTGCAATAAGTAATTTAGAAAAAAACGTGCTTGCGATGATGCCGCATCCCGAACGAGCGTCACAGAAACTTCTCGGTTCTGCTGACGGGAATGCCATCTTTGAATCGATGGTTCGATATATCAAGGCTCTTTGAGACGCAGCTTCTCGCGAGCGTTATGTTTGCGCGCAGACAGGTCGTCTTCAGATTAGCGGGGACCACCACCATTCGTTCTCTTGATACCACCGAGCGACTTGCGCCAATCCGTCTTCAAATGAAATCTCGGGTTGCCATCCAAGGGCCTTAATCTTCGAACAGTCTAAGGAATACCTCTGGTCGTGTCCGAGCCGGTTCGCTGTGAAAGCAATGAGCGATGAAGGCTTTCCCACTAGCTGTAGTATAGCTTTCGTCATGTCTAAGTTACTCCTCTCGTTTCCAGCGCCAATGTTATACGTCTCGCCCGTTTTGCCTATTTGGCGAACGCAGTCTATCGCTGCACAGTTATCTGCAACGTGTATCCAGTCTCGGACGTTGTCTCCCCGGCCATAAACGGTCAGCTCGCGATTCCTCATAGCGCTTGTCAGAAAGCGAGGAATCAGTTTTTCGGGGTGCTGATACGGCCCGTAGTTGTTTGAGCTGCGGGTAATAACGCAGGGAAAATCGTACGTCGTGAAATAGGATGATGCCAACAAATCCGCTCCAGCCTTGCTCGCTGCATAGGGACTTGACGGATGCAAGCTATCCGTCTCCTTAAATGATCCGCGATCAATGCTTCCATACACTTCATCCGTCGATATCTGAACGAAACGCTCAATTGAGTAATCTTTAGCCGCTGCTAGCAAGACGTGAGTTCCGAGGACATCCGTTTGAACGAAGGCAGCTGAACTCGTAATCGATCTATCGACGTGCGTCTCGGCCGCAAAGTTAATAACACAGTCACAATCTTTTAGCGACTGCTTGACAATTGTCTCGTCGCAAATATCGCCTTTGACGAATTCAATATCAGTTAGCACGTCTTTGAGGCTGCTCATATTGCCTGCGTACGTCAGTTTGTCCAGGACTGTGATTTCTGCTTCATTGTGTTTACACAACATATAACGGACGAAATTGCTGCCTATGAAGCCCGCGCCTCCTGTGATTAATAGTCGCATGGTCCCTCGTTTTAATTTTCTGCGGTGCAAATGAGCTGCGATACGGCAAGCAGCTCGAGGATTCTTTGTGTGGAGGTTTCTTAATTCTTTTGATAGAAATCGCATTTGAGCACGCGAAGGATTTTGACTTGCTCTAAAAAATGAGCTCTTCCGGACTGTCAAAAAGTTCGGTTAGTTACGTTGGCGGCATCTGAGCTCATGACTGCGTTTTGCACAGATCAGAAACAAATATATTTTATAACGCGAATCGTAGTCAGCAAGCGTTGTGAAAATACGCCGTGCTTTGCGTTATTCAGCAACACCTTTGTATACTTAAGCTCCGGTAGTGTAGTCCGGCCAATCATGTTGGCCTTTCGAACTTTAGCAGTGAAGCAAGCCAACGACTCGGGTTCAAATCCCGACCGGAGCATACACTCGTCTGATGATCGTAAGCGCCTCACCGCAGCAGTGAACGTGTCACGCAATTCCAAAAAACTGACAGAACCATAGTCATCAATCGATACAAAAGGTCCACGGGCTACCTCGTGATCCGTTGTCTTTGTGTTTCGCAGGGGTCGAGCATTCTGGCATTTGGTTTGCAGAATGGTTTCGTATGGCGTTAACCGCAGACCATAGGGTTATGCTATGCACGAAGTTCGTTAGGGTCTACTCCACGTTTATCTAATTTGACTGCTTGTTGGAATTGTGGGACGAAATTTATACAAAAAGTGGAATTATCGAGTTTGGCGTGCAGTAGTTCAAGAGCTTCAGCGCAGCGCCGAACAACATCTAGTAATTAAGGTCGACGGCGTACTAGCTCTGGACAGAGAGCCTCTTGGGCGAGCGTACTAAAAACCTCCTTCGAGGCTCCCTGATGCATCAGCAAAAGTGCTATCTAGTCAAAAATAGGCTTTTATATGTCCGTACGGTATGTCAACATAGGGCGGAGGTAGCCAAGCCTGGTCAAAGGCGCAGGACTTAAGAACCGTTGTTTGGGATATCCTGTTGCGAAGGCATTCGTGGGTTCGAATCCCTCCCTCCGCACTTCTGTAAAATGAGGGGCTATTTTGGTGCCGCGAACCAATCAACGTATCGCGTTTGCGAGATCTCTGATAGCAGAGACGACCTCATATGGATTTGCACCCCAATGAACGACGTAACCCCTCTGTCCGAAAAGTTCGGTGGGTCCGACCCTCGCTGACTTGCAACATTTTGCAATGAATGGTTTGCTCGGTCTTATTGTTTTTGTCGGACAGATGTTGACGTGTTTGAATTCCAGCCCGTGGACTCGCGCTTCAAGTACTTGTTTCGAAATATCGCACCCTAGTAGAACGGCGTGCTCACCGACGTGAATGTCGCGGCTGTTGAGGCAGTTTGGCCCAATTCCTGACGCTGAGCACGGATAAATCGTGGCGGTGGAGCGTCTTAGATCTTGTATGACTGGCGTAAAACGCACGGATAGGTCTCCAAAAATGCCAGCTCTGTCGAGTTTCTTGATGAGCGAGATAAGGTATGGTGGATCTGGGGGGGATACGTCGAATACCTCAATCTCGGTTACGCTGGTGAGGTCGGGGTCATAAACGAACGTCCAATGAAGATCAAATCCTTGATAGACGACTGCTTTTACGGGGGGCTTACACAGTCGGGTTGCTACGGCAATTAGCCTGCTTCTGTTGAAGATGTCGATCTTGCGTCTATACACTAGAGTTTCGGCAAAGCCTGCAATCCTCTTGGCCTTCGATATCGTTCGGATTAAGCCGTTTCCCTCTAATTCGAGTTCGTAAACTGCGACTTTTCCTTGCCAAAACAGCAAGACATAGCGCGATGAGAAGTAGATGTGCTCACCGGCTGTTGGCGGAGAGGTTTCATCATCGCATTCTCTTACAGCGACGTCCTTACAATGATCGGGAAAAATCACGTTGTCACCTTATATTGCGTATTATTTCGCGCGCTACCTCGCTGGTCGAACTCGTACCGCCTAGGTCGCGCGTCGTAACGCCTTTGCTTATCGTCTGCTTGACTGAAACGTCTACTAAGGAGGCTTTTTCGCATTCGCCTGCCCATTCAAGCAGCATTCTGGCACTCAGAATAGCTCCTATTGGGTTCGCTATGCCGCGCCCAGCGATGTGGGGCGCCGACCCGTGCACAGGCTCAAAAATGGCGAATTTCGGTCCGATGTTCGCACTCGGACAAAGCCCGAGGCCTCCGATAAGCGCTGCAGCTTCATCGGACAGAATATCACCAAATAAGTTCGACGTCAAGACGTGATCGAACATTTCAGGGTGTCTTATGAGATTGTATGCAGCTGCGTCGACGTACATCTCGTTATAGGGCACATCATGCTCCTGCAGAACACGCAGACAGACATCTCGAAAGAAAATATCCGACTTGAGCACGTTTGCCTTATGCACTATCGTAATTGTTTTTACGTTGGGCAAGGTGCTCGCGTACGACGCAAGCCTTTCCACATTAGCACGAGTAACCACTCGCTGTGTGATGGCGACGTCGTCAGAAAGCTCTTCGATGCCGGAGTACAATCCTTCGAGGTTCTCTCGTATTATGGTGAGGTTCAATTCATAGGGGGTTAGAGAGTAAGATCGAAAAGGTCGCAGATTCACGAAGAGATCAAGTGTTTTTCTTAGTCTGACAAGCACGCTGCTCCCTTGAACGCTGGTTACAGCACCCAGGAGCATACAATCGGCTTGTGCAATTAAACCGATATCCGCATCGGTTATTGGTGCGCCTTCTCTAGTCCATTTGGCGTATCCTATGTCAACCTGGATGAATTCTGGATCATTCAATAATAAAGTGAGAATCTCAACACAAGGGGGTATGACCTCTTTGCCGACCCCATCTCCCTCGGCAACAGCGATTTTCATGTGCACGGAGTAGCAAACCGCTTGATGCATCCGCGTAGACCCGTTACGGATCACTCACTCGCGGACTCGCGTTGCGCGGATGCCTCTTTCTATATTCGACTAACCCACCATCTTGGAGGATCTCCTGCAGGAATTTTGGAAGCTCCTCACCTTGTACGACCCTGCTGCGGGTTCTCACAAGCCCTGAAGATAAGTCGACCTCAATCTCATCACCCGCTGTAACAGAATCAAGGGCGTCTGCTTCGATAATTGGCAAGCCCACATTGATTGCATTTCTGAAAAAGATCCGAGCGAAAGATTTCGCAACGACACATCCGATCTTGGTGTATTTGAGCGCGAGTGCTGCCTGCTCTCGCGATGATCCGCAACCAAAGTTCTTGCCGGCAACTATTATGTCTCCCGCATGCGGTAAAAATTCCGTACCAAACCCCTCCATTGCGTGTTGTGCGAAGACATTAACGTCAGTCGTTCTCAGATACTTGCCGGGTATGATCAAATCAGTGTTGACATTATCGTCGTATTTCCACACTTTTCCCCTGATGAGCATCATAGTCTACTTGAAGATGTAGCGATATAAAGCATACGGCGGATTGTTTAGCTTCGGCTGGGTGCGCAAAGCCTGAAAAAGTGTTTAATATGTTCCGAAACAACTTTGTTGCTATGTCATTGCCATTGTCCGCGCAAGAAGAGTACCTAATCAATCAAAAAAAAGCTTTTCTCACCCACAAGGTCACGCACAACGCGCAAGAGATTGAACAAGAGATTGACGAAAGAATGTGGAAGCTAGACGTCGAAAAAATCGACACCAGCGAGTTCATGGCGACGCTTGTCGTGCGAGAGCCGATGATTTCAATCAGTACCGGCGACATTGTGACCTACAAAGGCGTCCCGAGAAAATTCACGGTTAGAAGCCCCTCGCTTGAATATCTCCTCGACGCCGTTGAAAAGATCCTGACGGAACAAATTGAGGAAATCAAGAGATACGCCGGCGTTTGAATCCCGTGATAGACAGAGAGATAGACAGAGTGACGGGCGATTTGTCTATGATTGCCGCGGATCAGCGATCTCGCCTTTGAGGGCCGTCGCCGCGGCTGTGGCGGGAGAGGCAAGATATACGAGCCCCTCAGCACCCATCCTCCCTTTGAAATTTCTATTGGAAGTTGAAAGACAAGCCTCTCCCCGTCCCAAAACCCCGTTATGCGCGCCGAGACATGGCCCGCACCCGGGACTGCAAACGGTAGCTCCGGCTTGAATTAATGTTTCCAGGATCCCGGTTCGTATAGAGTTTAATAGCACGAGCTTCGACGCTGGAACGATGATCGTCCTTACTGCAACTGTCTCACCGCGTAGAATGCTCGCTGCCATCTGAAGATCTTCAAAACGTCCATTGGTGCACGAACCTATGAACACTTGGTCAATAGCTGTGCCCACTACCTCCTCAACATCTTTCACGTTGTCCACGTAATGGGGACAAGCGACCTGAGGCCCCAACTCATCAACCTTGACGTTGAGCTCATCAGCGTACACGGCATCATCATCAGAATAACAAGGCTGGTACTCCGCTTGTGGTGTGAGGCGTTTGAGGTACGCAAAAGTCTTTTGGTCTGGTGGTACGATGCCTGCCTTTGCGCCTACTTCGACTGCCATGTTGCTCAGAGTAAGCCTGCTTTCCAAAGTCAGGTCGGCTGTCGTCGTGCCATAGAATTCCAGAGCTTTGTACGACGCGCCATCGGCCCCAATAGTCCCTGCTATGTTAAGAATCACGTCTTTCGCGCTTACGTGGTCTCTGAGTTTTCCGTTGAGCACAATCTTCAGCGTTTCAGGCACCTTTAGCCACAGCGTTCCCGTCGCAAACACCTCTGCTATGTCGGTCGCACCCACCCCCGTTGCGAAAGTTCCTAATGCTCCGTATGTGCACGAGTGCGAATCCGCTCCGACAACCAAGGTGCCTGGAAGGGCAAGCCCGTGCTCAACCATGAGTTGATGGCATATCCCATCACCGACGTCAAAGAAGTTCGTAATTCCCTGGCGTTTTGTCCACATGCGGATTGTTTGTTGAAGGGTTGCAGCTGCCTCAGTGCTGGCTGGGGCGATATGGTCAAAGATAATAGCGATCCTTTGCGGATCCCAAACAGAGGTAGCGCCCATGTCCTCAAATGCTTTTACGCCAAGGACACTCGTGCCATCGTGGGCCATTGCTGCGTCAACATGCCCCAGAATAAAATCCTTGGCGCTTGCCGCTTTTCCTGACGCCCTGGAGAGAATCTTCTCGCTAATGGTTCTTGGAGCATCCAAAGCGCTGTTCACCGCGTACTATGTGCTGCCCGTTGATTATCAACCTATGGATTTTTTGTCCGTCAACCAGCGACGACGCGTTGGAGTGCCGACGTGGACCTCAGCAACGAACGCTGACGCCGGAGGCTCGCGTGCATTCGTCGATCTGAAGACCAGCAACATATTTAAGTTGCGGCTATGAATGTGTATAGCGAACTTCATCAGGATCGTTTATGGATCATTTTGGATCTTCTTCATTGCCTAAGGCAGTTATTGGCCAGATAGAGATTTGTGACGTCACGCTGCGTGACGGTGAGCAGGCTCCCGGCGTCGTTTTTGGTGTCGACGAAAAAGTTGAGATTGCGACCAAGCTGGATGAAATTGGCGTTGAGATCATAGAAGCAGGATTTCCCGCCGTTTCAGCGAAAGAGAAGGCTATGGTGAAAGAAATTGCTAATTTGGGCCTAAACACCAAGATTTGCTGCCTTTCGCGAGCGATTTTCCACGACATCGATGAAGCGTTAGATTGCGATGTAGATGTGGTGGGGCTGTTTATGGCTACCTCAGATCTGCATCTCAAGTACAAGTATCATCGCAGCTTTGATGAAATGCTGGAGTGCGCTCTGTCAACGCTCGAATATGCAAAAGAACACGGGCTCATTGTCAGGTTTGCGGCAGAAGACGCGACTAGGACCGATCCAGAAGTGCTCAAGCGCTTTTTTAGACAAGGTGAGGACCACGGGGCCGATTACGTTAACATCGCAGATACGGTGGGCGCGCTGAGACCTTCTACGTGCTACGATCTGGTGTCTGCGATGAAAACGGTCGTTAACGTGCCGCTTTGCATTCATTGCCATAATGATCTCGGTATGGCCGTAGCAAACACTATCACGGCTGCAGAAGCCGGGACGTTTCAACTCCACACAACGGTGAACGGGATAGGGGAACGAGTCGGAAATACCCCGCTTGAGGAACTGCTTGTCGCACTGCGCCTACAGTTTGGAGTCGATACATACGACCTTTCGAAATTGATGGCGCTTTCCAAAACAGTCGAACATCATTCACGGTTGCGCTTGCCGAAGAACAAACCAGTCGTTGGTTTGAATGCATTCTCTCATGAATCCGGCATACACGTAGCGGCCGTGCTCGAGGAGTCCGAGACGTATGAACTATTCTCGCCTGAGTTAGTGGGCAACAAGAGACGAATCGTCATTGGCAAGCACACCGGAAAAAAAGCCCTCCAGTACGTCATCGCGCAGTTAGGCTACCGTCCGACCCGGGATGAGCTCTGTCAGATCCTTGACGACGTAAAACGCGTTTGTGAAACAAAGAAATCAGTCTCTCAGGAGGAGCTCGAGGATATAATTAGAACCGTGATGTACCGCTAGCCCCGGAGTTTTGACGAGGACCGTATTTTGAGCAGGCGGCTCGTATGACGACGACGAGCGTTCCTGTCGAGTCGCTTGCGGCTTGCAGAAGATCTGCATATGACATTTCATTCATGTCAGTTGCGTCCACTAACTTGTAAGTGATACCATAATTTCGGCACACGGCACCGACCAAATCAGAGACCTCGGGCGTCGGCTGCCCGCCCGTTATGGCTGATATCCGGTTTTCGAGCACGAACGCCTTTACATTCCGCTTAAACACTGCCGCGCTTATTAGTGCGGCGATGCCGCTATGCAAGAACGCGTAATCTCCTAGTATCGCAAGTCCGCCTTGTTCAAACCCCGAAGCCACGCCTATTGCTGAGCCGAGTGAATATGCTGCGTCAACCAGTCTAAAAGGTGGATTGGCTGTCCGTATTACGCAGCCCATGTCGCCCGCAATCATCGCATCAACTTGGTCGAGAGCGCGGTAGAAAGGCAAGAAGGGACAATCATCGCATATGTCTTCAGTGTAACGTCTGGTTTCGAGTGTCTCGACATCAAACCTTGCCGTCATGTAATCTGCCTCAATATAGGTCAACGCTTTAGTCACATCGTTTGACGTAAGTTCCCCGAAACGGGGAACGTGCCCAGACAGTTTGCCGAGGACTTTCGCGTGAACTGATTCTTCAATAAGCGGTGACCCCTCTTCAACGACTAGGACTCGGTTGTGCTTTTTGAGAAACGAATCAATTCGGCGCTGACATAGCGGGTTGACAACGCCGAGTCTGAGGTGTGCTACATCGTCTCGTCCCTGGATTGCATCATCCACCAGCGTTGATGCATAGCCTGCAGAAACAATGCCGATGGCGCCGTCGCCGTCTTGTTCGTTGAGATCTGTTGTTTCAGCAAATTGCAGCATCTTAGGATACGTATGTCTGAGAAAATGTTGATGTCTACCCAAATGCGTGAGGTTCCAGATGCTCTTATCGATGCTCTTACTGACGCATCGTGCAGACGGCACCCTCTCAACTATGCCCTGCGTATTCAGAAGCCTGTCTGTTATTCTCACAATTATCGGCACTGAGAGTAATGCGGATAGTTCAAAAGCCTCTAATGCACAACCATACGCATTACGGGCGCTGTGTGGGTCCATCACTGGGATTTCGGCTATCTTACCGTAATATCTCGAATCCTGCTCGTTTTGCGAAAATTTTGCACCTGGATCGTCGCCTGCGATTACGACTAGCCCGGCACCTATTCCGTGCGTGGCCGCGGTAATCAAGGAGTCCGACGCCACGTTCAATCCAACGTGTTTCGTTACAAAAACTGATCGTGTGCCAGATGCGGCAGCCCCTAAAGCCAAATCGATCCCGACCTTTTCATTAGCAGCGGGAATCCAAATCGGTCGCAAATTTTCAATGATTTTGGTGACCGGAAATCCGATAACCCCTGTGGCTACGCCGACGCCGGCATCGAATATCCCGTATGTAAGCGCATTCAACCCGTCTGTTTTAAACATCTTTGTGAGCGTTAATGGCACACCCAGTACAAAAGGCCCGCGCGGTCCAGGCTAGGTCAGTCCTCAGCCACGCCTGTCGAGTATTCTGTTCGTTCTGGGCGAGATGCTTCAATGCTTCTGCTCTGAGCTTGTGCACTATTACCCCTCCCCTCCGAGCCGCAGCGCGTATTCAGCTATACCGCTCTTAGTGGTTGGCAACGCTTTGATTTCAGCAACGAAAGTGTCCCACGACAAGATGGATGTTAGTTTAGCGCATTCAGTTATCAATTTTTGCAAGTTGGTTGCACGCAGGATTTCGCGGCCCATTAATCGACAGAATGTGAATCATAACTTTTTTATGCGCAACGATCTTAAAGGAAAGCGATAAATATGGCAGAAATTCCACTAGCAGTCGTTTTGCGAATTATGAAGGTTGCTGGAGCTGAAAGGGCCAATCGTAAGGCAGTGAAAATGATTGCCGAGAAAGCTGAGGACTATGGCAGCGACGTTGCCAGAGAGGCCGTTTCGCTAACGAAGCGCGCGGAGCGAAAAACGATCTCGGCAAATGACGTAAAACTAGCAACGGAACGAGTCAACCGCTAATCGGCACATCTTTCGCAGTTTAAGCAAGGCCACTTCTACGTTCCTCTCTCGAGGCTACTCAGGCTTGTGTAAACCCCCTATGAAGGCACCAGTTGACGTAGTGGTCTCGTTTTTAGGAAACATGCCTCACGGTAACCACAAGTGCATCGAGCTAGAGAATGCGGTAGCCGGGACTCGAACCCGGGTTAAAGGCTTGGGAAGCCTTTGTGCTGCCACTACACCACTACCGCAATAATGCAGCTACATTCTTCGCTCCCAAACCATAAATATTGTCACCCCGGTCCAAATCACAACACAGCCTAAACGCAAGGCATTTAAGCGCAGATGCTGATGTAGGTTGGGACTTTTTATGCCAAATAACCTCAGGACACCTATTGTTGCAGTGCTCGGTCACGTGGATCACGGTAAAACGACGATGCTTGACAAGATTCGCGGCACCAGTACTGCTGCCCAAGAACCTGGCCTAATCACTCAGCACATCGGCGCAACGGAAGTCCCGTTAGACGTTATTGCACGGCTTTGCGGTTCGCTCCTGGAAGGTATACGCCTCCCTGGGCTGCTATTTATCGATACGCCTGGCCATCACGCTTTTACGACACTGCGCGCACGTGGAGGCGCTTTAGCAGACATCGCAATACTTGTTGTTGACATTAACGAGGGCTTCCTGCCGCAGACCACAGAAAGTCTCAATATTTTGAAACGCTACAAAACGCCCTTTATCGTTGCGGCTAACAAAATTGACAAAATACACGGATGGCTTTCCCGTGATAACATGATGTTCACCGAAGCATTTAAGCTCCAGAGCGAGCGGACTCAACGCCTCCTTGACGATAGAATATACGCGCTCATAGAGGAGCTCTATAATTTGGGTTTTAGTTCAGATCGGTACGACAGAGTTAGAGATTTCACTAGAAACATAGGCGTTGTCCCAATAAGCGCGCGAACGGGCGAAGGCATCCCGGACCTCCTCATGGTTTCGCTTGGTCTCGCGCAGCGATTCCTCGACAAGGATTTGAGGCTTCACACCGACGGCCCTGCACTTGGCACGGTAATAGAAATCAAAGAAGAAAGAGGGTTCGGCACGACCCTTGATGCCATCGTATACGATGGCGTTCTCCATGCCGGTGATCGGATCGTAATCGGTGCGTTGGGACGACCAATCGTCACGAAAATCAGAGCGTTGCTAAGACCAAAATCAACGGGGGCTCTTAAGAGGGTTAGGACAGTGACTGCAGCCGCGGGAGTGAAGATAGCAGCTCCAGGCATTGAAAACGCGCTTGCAGGTTCGCCGTTTAGGGTTACAACGGATGATACTGATGAAGTCGTCGCTGGCATCGAATCTGAAATGCGTGAAATGGCGATCAGCACTCAGGATATAGGCGTCATAATCAAAGCAGACACTATCGGCGCCCTAGAAGCGCTTGCAGGAGAGCTAAGTCACATTGAAGTCCCGATTAGCATAGCAAATCTAGGGGACGTCTCTCGTCGAGACGTTACTGAAGCGGAGACCACAAGTGACCCATTGTACTCCGTTGTACTTGGCTTCAACGTCCATGTCTTGCCCGACGCCAAAGAAGCAGCCGAGAAGTCGGGAGTTCGTTTATTCGTTAACGACGTGATCTACGGCTTAATCGAGGAGTACCAGACCTGGGTCGAAAAACAAAAAACGCTGTACGGCAAAAAGCGTTACGAGACTATCGTGAGGCCCGGCAAATTCAAGATACTGCCTGGGTACGTTTTCAGACAAAATAAACCAGCCATAGTTGGCATTCAGGTGTTGGGCGGCACACTGCGGAATGGTGTCTACCTGATGCGAGAAGATGGGGCCAGGGTCGGCACACTGAAGGGCATGCAAGATAGAGGTGAGAACGTCAGCGAGATAGGTGCAGGGAAAGAGGTCGCAGTCTCTATTGATGGACCCACAGTCGGAAGACAAATAAATGAGGGGGACGTACTCTACGTCGATGTGCCAGAAAAGCACGCAAAGGTAATGGAGCAAGAACTCTACGATGCGCTTGACCAAAGTGAGCGACTGATGTTCGATGAGTTTTTGACGATCAGGCGCAAAGATAACCCATTTTGGGCCAAGTGAATCCCCCGCTCGTTTGATCTTCAAATTATCCAGGCATTCGTGCACAGCCGGCCAACAAAGAGGAGAGTAATGTGAATGGCGGAATTTAGGTTAATCATATCCGACCCAGGCAAGAAGAGCGCCCACAAGATGGAAGTGTCAGGTGCGAAAGCAAACAAGCTGTTTGGTCTAGGTATCGGGGACTCACTAGATGGTGATGTGATCGGACTAAGCGATTATGCGCTTGTAATAACTGGCGGCTCAGACAAAGATGGCGTAGCTATGCGGCGAGATCTTCCCGGGACGGTCCGGAAAAGGCTGCTTCTTTCTGGGGGCGTTGGGTATCATCCGAAAAAAACAGGGATAAGAAGGCGCAAGAGCGTCCGCGGTCGCGTCATTTCTGCAGAAACCGGTCAGATTAATCTCGTGGTAGGAAAAAGCGGTCCCAAGCCGCTCGATGAGATTTTGAAGGTTCAGAAAGGGGAGGAATAGCCTGCTGCTGTCTGAAGTGAGTTGCGCCCAGTCGTAAAATGTGCCACGTAAAGCAGCCGTCCGATTAGCTCGGTTAAAAAGCGTCTGCGTGCTCCGGTTTTCAGGAGGCTCACGTATCACAAGCGCAGTTCCCTTGTTTACGCGGTATTTAAACCAAGCGCGGCCAAAAGTGCCTCGCGTTTGCCGTACTTGGCTATTAACCGAGCTGCGCAGTCTCTTGTCCTCTGATGAGGCTGCGAAATTTGGTGTGTATTACTGCTATTTGTTGCAGTTGTTCTTTGTCTCTCTTGTCCAGAACGCTCAAACGCGGAAATTCTGTGTCGTCAGATGCATTAGCGAAAAAACGCGCTAGCTCAGGTCGCAAGGCGCGTTTTGGTACTAGGCGCGGGTCTCTCACGAATTCCCGACACTCAAGTTCCCATAACGTGGCCAAGTCAAATGCCGATTTGAGTCCGGCCTCTCGGAACGCGGTCAAAACGAGGTAAAGGGGACGAATGTCAGCGCACGCCATGCCAATGTTGGCATAGGGTAGCGCGTAAGAGTTTGCATTGAACGCAATAGAAATCCCGCCCGTGCTTCGAATCTCTTGAAGCATTTTGTAGTCCGTAATGCTGTCTCCGATTACCGCAGTGTCTGTCTGCTTGCCCACGCCGATCGCTGACATCAAAGCCTGAACTTTTCGCTTACCGCCTACTACTGTGATCTGGTCGAAGATCGCTTTAATTCGAGTACGAGGTGCAATTTCAAAGAAGAACTCATCAAGCTGGGTTGCCAATCCCCCAAATGTTGAGGTCTCTGCGTCGTTAGCGTGGGAATAAAACGAGAGGATCTGGTTTTGAATCTCTTGGATTAACGTTATCTCGCGTTCTTCTAGCATGTCGGACAACGAATCTAAGGGAAAGCGCGTGCAGTGCACTTTTTCACGCTCAACATCAAGCTTTGAAGCTACATTGTAAGCGTGTTGCTCGTAGCTAGTTGAGATGATATGCACGTTCCACATTTCGTCCTTCAGCCACTTGATAAGCTCTATGGCGCCGCCGACCAGTTGCGCTCGAGAGGAGGCTTTTCGAACATCTTGCTCTGTTATTCCGTTAACGATCATAAAAGGAACTATAAGCTGCAGTGTATCGCCAGGCTCATAGTTGGGTCTGTTTCGAATAGCAAGATAATCATCATATCTGCTTAAAACTTCAAACAGCGCGGGTCCGTCTTTGATTGAGTGCATTACTTCGTATGCATTATCTTGCGGAGACAAGGGCCCTTCCAAATCGAAAGCAGCTGTAAACTGGCGAGGCACGGTTACACGGTCTCTCTTCAGACATCAAATACGTTGCCTAAGATAATGCTAGTAAGCCTAGCAAAATAAAACGGGCAAAGATACCGACTTTTAATGTGGATTAATTCGGATCGCTAGTTCAGGACCAGAAGTAGCGATATTGCCAAAAAGCAGCGTATGTGCCTGTGAAAAGGTGCAAATATATGAGTAATGCGGCGGGCGCGGCGACAAAAAGCGGGATTGAAATGAACGGAGGTGCTCCAGAGGTGAGGCCGCGGCACGCGTTATTGAACTAAGCTATAGCACCTCGCTTTCCCGGATTTTGTTTTTCATGTCTTGTAGCCGATGCGAAATTAACCATTTGAGCTGCGCAACGTCGTGTCTCTTAGCGCTGATCGGCACTACGCGGTCGGCCCACTGTTTGTAAGGAGGGAGCATTCCGAGTCGCGACACTATCTTATCTAGGCTGGCTTCATGCTCTTTGATCTTGTCCATTTTGTTGATTGCGATTATAGGGTCAATCTCGAAATCGAGCAAATACTCGAATAAATCAACGTCAAGAGGCTTAAAATGCCGTTCCGTGATCTCCAGGAATGATTTTCCGTCGATGACTTGTACGCCTAATGACCGTGGTCGCCGCTTGTGCCGTTCGCCCTCGATAACGTCGCTTAGCACGCGTCGGTAACCATTCAGCCCACGCCGGAATCCGATTCCAGGCAAATCTATGACTATGAAACTATCAAGTCGATATCTCACCGGCGCTCTTGTCACGCCCGGACGTCTTCCGATTCGCGTTTTTAGCCCAAAAAGCTCTTTAAGTACCGCTGACTTACCTGCATTTGCCCTTCCGGCGAAAAATACTTCAACTTCCTTCATAGCTCACTTGACTTGCGCCAGCTTCCGATTCTCGCGATTCTGATGTGCTTGACTGTTAGTTCGTTACTTTCCACGCTTGTGTCTTACATAAACTAAAGCTAAGCACAACGCACCTAAAACTGCTGCGTTGGCCGGCACCAGGGTCGAAGCCGTCAGGCCTACGCTACCCGTCAAGCTGAGTGCGACTGAAATTGCTGTTAGGACCCCCACCCCTATGCCAAAAGATGTGGCCAGCGTCTCAATCACGTCAAGATCGCGTACTTTGAGGCCGACAAGGATTAAATAGCCCGGAAGCAAAATCAAGTAGATTATTCCAAGAATGAACAGCGAGATGCTTGAAAAGCCAATGTACACGTCGAGGTTCTCCCGTTGCAATACAAAGTCTTCAACAGCCCGCGGCTCGGTAATCGGGGCCTAACTGCCCTTCACTTTGTATATCGTAACCATAGGATTTGAATACACGCTCTGAAAATACTTAGTATCTTTGACCGTGGTAGCAATCGGATACTGTTGCTCGCGCGAACCCACAAAAACGTACGACACGTTGTACTGCGTAAGGCCGAGGCTCAAGGATTCGGGGTTGCGCGCGTTCATGAGTGCATCAATCTGTGTTTGTAAATTAATGCCGTTGTACTGAAGCGTATAGATTGGGCCTGCAAAAACCACCCTTCGTCCGGTCTCTAGTGGAATGCGCGGAAAAGTGGACGGCGCTTCGAGAAAGATTGCGTCCTTAGGGGTATTTACCGTTATCCACTGCAAGGCTTGTACTTCAGCTGGTGAAGCGAGAACATACGAGTCGCTGTTGTTGTAAAAATCCCAAAGCAGATACGACGTGGGAAGTGCAAGCACAAGTGCTGCCACAATGGCCAGTACTTTGAGAGATGTCTTTGCCGATGAAAAGCGTGTGGCTCTCAATCTGGCGACTGCGGCCGAAATATAGTAGCTGGCAAAAAGGGCGACTGGAAGCCACAAGAACACTAAGAACCGGTAGCTGTTATCAGTTAGTGGGAGGGCTATGATATTCATGGCTATTATCGCGGAAAAAGCGAAAAACAGGATCGGTTTGCTTGCTTCATTGTTCAATGACCGATAAGCTCCGGCACCAGCAAGAATTGCGATAAGACCGAACACTAGCAAAATGAAAAAGAGCGAATAAGTTGAAAATGCCACTGCAACTTGAGATGGTCCCCCGATAAGCAAGAATAGAAGAGGCGACGCGATTGCACCACCAACTGCGAGAGCGCCAGCGTGATATTGCGCACACGTAACTTGTCTTCTTGCATATTTGTAAATCACGTAGGTGCCGACTGCTAAGTACAATGGTAACGCAGTTATGAGATGATAATAGGGCAGCACGCCCAGCGTGAGCCCAAAAAGCAACAAATTTGGTGCTTTAAGGTCCTTTATCAGCGTCACCCACAAAATGAACGCAAATACAAGAATTACCAAAGCAAATGTTTGTGGTTGTGGCAGCAAAAAGTACAGAAGAGTCTGATCATATTTAACAGCCGCAGTGTCGGTAAATTGATAAATCAGGTAAGGAAAAACATCACTCGGCCTTTGAGCGAGGACCAAAATCCAGGCGAGCCCCCCGCCGACCGTGTACAGAATCATAGAAATTAATGCAGTCGCGCTATTAAACGTCCTTCGACACAGTACGTAGATGTTTATTGAAAGCGCAAAGAAGAGAAGTGGGATCGTGATCTTGAAGATCGTCAGGGAACTAATGCCGGTCACGATGCTCAGCGTCCCCACGTAGACGTGCATGAAAAAATCATAGACTACATAGTGCGATGGGAGATACGGATTTTCGGGCGGTATGTGTGGGGATTCAACGAATCGTGCTATAATGGAAAGGTGGAAGTTCAGGTCACCCGCTTCTGTGGGATTCATCACTAGTCCTTCATCGTTAACGACTGGTGACTTAGAGAGGGGAACGCTGACTACGAGCGCGAGCACAATGGCGAGCAGAATAGGAAGCGCGACAAACGCCAACTTGTGACGCCGCCGGTCTGTCGTAATATTGCTCTCGGGCGGTTTTACGCTATTTTTTCGAAAAACAAATGACAATATGGAGGCTGTGATGACTGCGAGCCCAAGTGCTGCTCCAGTCATTGCGATGCCGACGCCCGTAAGGTACAGCACTGTCGCCGCGGTCGGCACTAACACGAGCGTTAGGGAAATGGAGTAACTTATGGCCTCTAAAAGGCCTATCTGCTTGCCCGCTTTATAAAGCACATAGAAGCCCAGACCAGGCAGGATAAAGAGTAATGGAAGTGAGACGGACTGTAAAGGGAGCAGCAGGAGTACCCCAATTGCTGCCGTCCAGCACTGATATGGAATGAGCTGCGGTCTTATCATGGTACACTTACGTTTCTGGGTGCCTCTCAATGGCTCTTCCGACGCGGGCGTCGAGGAACTGCAGGACCGCAAATGCTCCAATTCCGCCTGCGACAACCAACGACTCAATGAAGAAGGTCAGAAATCTGTCCATGAATATATCAATTCCGAGCAAATCGTTCTTTGTAAGCAAGAGCGAGGCTATGATCCACGAGTACAACAAGAACCGCTTGTCGACCTTGTTTCTTTCAAGCCAGACAAGCCCGATCGCGGTAAAAGGAAGGACTAGCAGTCCAGCTTGATCGAAGAATCCCACTCTAAACGCGCTCGCGAAGAAATCGACCGGGGTGCCTTCGTGATATTTGACTTGAGCTATCCCCAGAATGCTTAAGGTATGTAAGGAGTAGACTTGCCACAATCCATAGACTGCAATCGCTGCAACGAGCGGGAAAATTGCCTTAAGAAACTCGCTTCTATTTTTGATCTGTGTGAGGGCGTACACAGCCAAAACGAGGGCTAGGACTAGAAGCGTGATTTGATGCGTCAACGCCGTTACTGCGGCTGCGATGACGGAGAGCGCCACGTATCCGTTAAACTGAAAAGGCCCCTCCGTTCTGTTTTTTAGAATAAAAAAGAGGGTAAGCGGAAACATAACGAGCCCAAGGAGCTCTGGCAGGGCCCGAATCGTGAAGATCGTTATATCCGGCGACAGCGTGAGGAAGAATAGAGCGCAAACGGCTGCGCTCGCTCCTACAAGCTGCTTCGAGAATGTGTAAATAACACCGAATACGGCCATCGCCAGCGCGATCGTCATCAGGCCTGACATCACCATTGGATCTATTCCGGAAAACGCCGACTGCGACACTATGAGCAGCCGATATGCCGGAACATAAAAGTTCGGAAAGCCCCCGTTGTATGAGAGCTCTTGGGTCGGGTAGTGCCCCGATTCCAGCGTCAGCCGTTCTATTCCTACGTGATACATGGTGTTTCCGTACGTAGGTATCACGTAGCCCCCTAGGACATTCAGACGGTAGCTCACAAACAAGATGAATAGAGTGACAATGACGACGTATCTGAGAACGGTCCCAGCATCAAGCGATGTCAAACGATCGCGAATTTTTGCTTTGTCAAGCCACTTGATAGATTTGAACATCCTGATTTGAATATTGGAGCTTGAAGTATTCGCTGTTTTCAAATTTGGTTGCGTTAACCGATATCCAGCCAAATCCGCAGAAAACTTGTCTGTTGAGCGGAACGAAAACATAGCTCAAGTCGTATTGTTTGCATAAAGCGTAAGCCTCGCTCGCGCTGGACGTTTGGTAGATCTGCTGCGAGGCATTCATATTTGAGATGGGATCTGGTGCGTTGGACCAGTCGCCACCCACAATAGGAATGCGGGTGGTCATTCCCATTATTAGCTCTCCGCCGAAGATGTCCGCCTCGAAATGAGCTGTAGGAAGCGTGTTAGCTTTGATCCATGATGTAGAGTTGAGCTCTCCGCTAGTCACAACGGGAGCGAGCCAAGGATCACTCTGCGTCCGCACGCTTGCCATGCCGTACGTAGCCGTTAATAGGAGTATGACGACCAAAAACGAGATTCGAATAAGATTTCGTGTTAAGCGGACCATGAAACTGCGTTTGTAATTGTATCTCTACTATTAAGTTCTTACACTGCGCCGGTCGGACCTACCGTTGGCGCCTTTGGAAAACAACGCCCGCAGAACTAAGCGGACAGCTACAGTTTTTTGAAACGGTCAAAAATATTCCGCAGCTGGTCTTAGTTAATTGCTGAAATCCTTGTCAGCCAGCGCATCAATTTGGGCACCAGCTATAACCTAGCAGCGCTACCGCGGCCGCAATTTCTGGCACGGTCAATTGCTTTGCCGTCACAAGGACGTCGCCGGGATTGAGCTTGCGGTCGAAGCTGTTAATAATGCTCGTCAGATCGTAGTCGAACGCTTGTTGAAGTGGATCCTTGCATTTGGGCAGTCGACCCCATTTGAGGCAGTCGACCGCATAAATTTCCGACAGTTTCACAAGCACGAGATTATCAAGCGTATATTCCTCTTGACGAGACTTGTCTTGCACACGCCGGACAATCCTAAATGCGGTGCGGGCGTTCTCTTGTTGTAGGGCCGCCGCGCCAAGCGGAGTGCTATCTACTTCAAGCACCAGAAGCGCGCGGGAGTTAAGCTGGGAATCTTAGGGGCGCGGCAGCATAGATGCCGACTGCCCTAAATTTTTTTAAGGAATCAACGTCGTAGCAAAGAATCTCTAACAGGGGCGTGTCGAAACAACGCCTGCTTTTGGTTGAACAGCACGCGAAAACCGCGTTTCGGGATTCAACAACGCAATTAAAGTTGCGAATTCCTCTTCCATTGACAACTTTTGAAAAAAAGACTGAGGCGGCCAGACTCTCCACCAGATGTATTTCACGCAGAATTGAGATCCAGTGTGACCTGCGCGAGAGCGTGTTGACTGACGTCAAAATGCAAGTCGTTTCTGAGTGTTTTTTTGATGCTTTCTAGGCAGCAGTGTTGAAAATCTTCTAACAGAAATGCTCTGGACCCGCCTGAAGCCGGATCGACTTGTCTTAAAGCCGCTCATTTGACAAAAAAAAGCTAAATAAAAGCGCCTGCTACCGAGAAACCATAAAATTTAGCGCCAGTATGATTGCTGCTGAGAGAACGCACGCGATGAGGATTGAGCGGGGGTTGACATGTATAGCGTTCTTGTCTTCTGATTCATAGTATCTCACCAAACCAGCGCTCGACATAGGTCCCGCTGTTTTGCGCTTCCCTTTCGGCATAGTTTCAAATACAGTTTGCTATGATTTATACGTTGCTATGGACTACGTCGTCGGTGGACGGATTCTAAACGGGAGCGATTTTAATGTGATAACGGGCTACGTCCACGTGGAATCAGGCAGAATCGCCGAAATAGAAGAACGGTCAAATGTTAAGCCAGATACCTGCAGGGCAAGCGGAATCATCATGCCCGCTTTGATCAATGCGCATACCCATCTTGGAGATTCTATAATCAAAGACGTACCTTTCAGTAGCTTAGATAGGCTGGTAAAACCTCCTCACGGGTTGAAGCACCGCGCACTCCGCGACGCAGCACCGAAAGTCTTGATCGAGGCGATGCGGAGATCACTGCTAGACGCTCTCGCGAGTGGGACGACCACGCTTGCCGATTTTAGGGAGGGGGGCGTCGTCGGCGCTAACGCGCTAAAAACTGCAATCGATTCAGTAAAAAAAGTGCAAGTTATGATTCTTGGTCGGCCAGGCAATGGACGGGATTATATAGTAGAAGATGAAATTGATAGCATTCTTGATATCGCGCACGGCCTTGGGGTAAGCGGAAGTCGCGATGTCAGCAGTTCATCACTCATGGCGATGATCGACAAGGCACAAACACGCGGCAAGTTTGTTGCCATGCACGCAGGCGAAAAAGATGAGTCTGATATTGATGCTGCGATCGCTTTGAATCCCGATTGTCTCATTCACATGACCTACGCATCAAAGCACCAGATTGAAAGCGGCATTCCCATTGTGGTGTGTCCTCGGTCGAACCTGGTAACTGGCGTCGGATCGTCTTTTAGGCACCCACCAATAGCTCAAATGGTACAGACGACCATCGTTGGGCTCGGGACGGACAACGTGATGCTCAATTCACTAAACATGTTTGCAGAAATGGAGTTCACCTCAAAAGCGTTTTTGCGCGACGACCGCAAAGTGCTCGAAATGGCAACGCTAAACAATGCTAGGATAATGGGGATTGCTGACGAAATTGGCTCTATTGATCTTGGCAAGAAAGCCAATCTCCTGGTTATCAACGACCGATCAAACAACCTCTTTGGGACTAAGAACATTATAAGTAGCGTGGTCAGAAGAGCTCGGCCCGATGACATCGCTCTTCTCACTCACGGAGGGCGAGGCGCTTGAGCGTGAGCTTCGACAACTGGAGCCTGCGAGGCTTCGCGGCCAGCAGGCAACGCACACCCACTCAGATTGGTCGGCGCTACGAATGAGTATTTATGCTACCGATTTCAAAGCTATGCCCTCGCGGCTGCGACCAGTCGGTGCTAGGTCGCGGGTAAAGAGGCTTAACGATGATAAAAGTCGAAGATGTGATGACGAGGGACGTCGTCTTCGCTGAGGTTCCAGGATCGCGAGATACGGCGCTCAAAATCATGAAGGACAGAGGGGTAACAAGCGTCCCCGTTGTGAAGAATCACAAGCTCGTAGGAATAGTCACGCGGGGAGACATATTTCGAAACCCTGAGGAGGACCAAATAGCACTTCTCATGACGAGACAGCCCGTTTTCGTGTCTCCGAATGCGACCATCAACGATGCTGCTCATATTCTCGTAGAAAATACTTTCAGGCGGATGCCAGTTGTGGATGACTCGGAACTCGTCGGCTTTATTACGGTAACCGATATCGTAAGCGCCATAGCGGATATGGATATTGGGACACCCGTTGATGACTATATCATTCGCGAAATAGTCGCAGTTTGGGAAATGACGCCGGTGGATGTTGTAGGCGAAATCATGAAACTCGCAAATGTTGACGCGAGCCCTGTGCTTGATTCGGCAAACAAGGTTGTTGGCATCGTTACAGAAAGTGCCCTTTTGAAAGCCAGCAAAATTGAAGACACAACAGAGAAGGCGGATCTATCCGCTGGCTCAGATGAGGACGCGTGGACCTGGGAAGCGGTCAGGGATACGATGAGGCTGTACTATGGTGTTTCCAGAGTAGAGCTTCCGAGCGTGCCCGTAAAGGACATAATGATGGCCGAATACGAATCAATTTATCACAAAACAGGAATAAGCGAATGCGCGAGACAAATGCGGCGTTTCGACGTTGAGCTTTTACCCGTTGTCACCGCAGATGAAAAACTTGAAGGGATCATAAAGGACTCAGACCTCGTCAAGGTCTTGCTTTAAACGGGGTGGTGCAGGCAACCGCGTGCTTATAAAGGTTAAGCCTTCTAACGGCAATAACGCCGACGCGGCTCTTTTTTAGATAGTGGGTGGCTTTCGCTTCCGTCGTTGTGATTCCGCGCGACGCGACGTGCCATACACAATCGTTAAGTCCTCGGAATAGAACGTACACGCAAAGAAGAAGGCTGATTTAGGATATGCGTCGATTCGCATTGCTGGCACTGTCACTGAGTTGGGCATTTATCGTGCTTGTGGCATTTGCACCACTGGCAGAAGCGACAGTGCTCATCCCACACCAATCAACTGTCGCACAGCTAGATACGGGCGGGAACATTTTCAACCAAATTGACAGCCTGTACAACAACTTCACAAAGCGTTTAGACGACATCAATCCGTTAGCGCCGCAACAAGCCGCGGCGCCGTCGGTCAAAATCGCCGCAGTCAAAACTGCTACTACTGGACAATCTGCTGTGGCGCCACAAGTTATCGTTACGCTACAAAACGGGAAAGTCGCTCTCGATGGGGTCCGAGTTGACGTGATTTATAAGAACACGGCCGGCGCAAACGTCACCTCAGACAGCACCGTGGTAGCGTTAAAGGTAGACGAAACGCGTTCCGTAACGTTCACGCCAACGGGTTTGCCGGCGGGTAGTTATGCAATCGGTGTGGTCGTTTATAAGAACGGCACAGATCCCTCAAATCAGGCGACACCCCTTTATGATACACAGCAAAACGCGGCAACGCTCACAATCGTAAGCCCCGCCTCCACTAGCGCAGCAGCAGGAAAAGCAGGAGATCCAGGGGGTCAGACGAATAACGCTGGTGATATTCTAACCCAGCTCAATACTTGGGTATATTTTGTAATTGCAATTACAACGCTCATAACGATTGCGCTCTTTTTTGTCTTCTCGCAAAACAGGTCAGGAGAAGACCGCTACGAAGAAGATCATTTCAGGAGAGACGGCTACCCGGCTGGAGGCAGCGGCGTATTTGATCCACCTGCATTGAGTAAGTCACCGTCAGCAGACCGCCCACACGATACTGCGTCTGACTCAGTCTCTGGACGACAGCCATCAAGAAGGATAGAAGTGGACGCATCTGAAGTGGCGCCTGAAGAACCGCGAAGAACCACGGCGAAAAATTCTTCTCGTTCAACCGAGGACGTGCCGCAATCCGATGCCGATGGGTTTGTTGTCGGCGATGTGACGTCGAAAAAGGCGCTCAGGAACAAGATACGCGGAAAGAGGGGCGCTTAGCAACTGTCGTTCAGCTGAATTGTTTCTAGCCGATTGCACGCTGTCGCGCTCCGAAAGCGCTACTCCCATAGTGCACCTGTATCGAGGTTCTGTCGAACGGTTTCTTTTATCAAGCTGATTTTGCGGCTGTCGGATGGATCAATGCGCGCTGTAAGTCTCTCGACGCGTTCGGCTGCCGTAAGCGTATCTAAGTGGACCAGGATCACGCTTACGCCGAGTTCTTGTGCTCGCGCGATCACGTGATTGGCGGGGTATAGTCCTCCAGTTAGCACAAGGCACGACGTCGAAGTCGACAACGCGGCAAGCTGCAAATCGGCTCTGTCACCTCCGGTGATCACCGCCTTCGCGGGAACCCGTCTGAAGTACTTGAGTGCAGATTCCGGCGTCATGGCCCCGATCATGACCTTCTCGATGAGGCGGTCCTCTCCCTCGACTATGACTTTTCCACCAAGTTCTTCGGCTATTTCGTAGGTGTGGAGGGCTTTTAACTCCTTTAGGAACGGGATTGACCCGACAATGTTTATTCCTCGTTTAATCATGTAATTTTCGAATCCAGGATCTTGAGATTGATTCAATACAACGCCTTTGAGCTTGACCTTGAGCTTTTCGAGAAGAAGTTTGGTCATTGCTACCTTATCGAGCGAGTAAATGTCGGTCACGAGTAAGATCTCGGTGTCGAGTTTTCGAGCAAGCTGGATGCTTGAAACGTCGTGAATGAACCCTGTGCTAATATCTTTCGTCCCCTCGAGCAAAACTGCCTGTTTGTCACCGCAAATGCGGTTTAAGCCGCAGATGATATCCTCAGCGTTGATGCCTTTAAATAGGTTATACGTAAAAGGCGAAAGCAGCGACTCTTCTTCTAAGTTGAGGACCTTCCGCATCAGATACGCGTCCTCCTCGACCAGATTTCCGTCAATTGCGATGAGATTCTCGCGGATAGGCTTATAGAACCCCAGTACTCCTGTAAAGTTCAAAGCAAGGCCTAAAGCGATTATAGTTTTACCAGAACGTTCAGATACTGAACTTATGACAAGTGTCGGTACATCGCACTTAGATCCCAAGTTATTCACCTCTCAAGTTTTTAGGTAATACTACTGTCTCGCGCTTATCACCACGAGCGCGTCCACCGCAATGCAGCCTTCTTCTTGAACCATCAGCGGGTTAATCTCTATTTCTTGGATTTCTTCGAAGTCTTGGCTGATTTGGCTGACCCGCATGATCGTATCAGCCACCGCGTTAATATCGAGGGCCTTTCTGCCGCGCGTACCCAGCAGAATCGGGTATGATTTGACTTCTGCGATCATCTGTTTTGCTTCGGCGACGGTTATTGGCGCCAACCTATGCGACACGTCTTTTAGTACTTCCACGTACAAGCCCCCTAAACCGAAGGTGATAAGAGGTCCAAATTGGGGATCGCACGTGACCCCAACGATGACCTCTTCGCCATGCACCGTCTCTTGGATTATCACCCCTCGGATTCGCGCTTGGGGCATGCGCTTGTTGATGTTGGCATATATCTGATCGAAAGCGTTTTTAGCCGCCCTGTCGTTGCTTATGTCCGTGATGACCCCCCCTACGTCAGTCTTGTGGGCAATGTCTGGCGAGCTTACCTTCATGACGACGGGATATCCGATCTCGCGTGCCGCTTGGATGACTTTGTCCCGCCTAGCAACGACCCTCTCTGCAGGGGCTTTGATCCCGTAAGCTCGCAGCACGTCTTTGCCTTCTTCTTCTGTCAAAGCCGTTCGTCCCTCAGACCGAACTCCTTCAATGCGTAGAAATGCAGCACGGTTCTGCCCGCGTCTTAGCTGCGTCGATGCGCCCTCTGAGGACGTCGCAATCTCCCTGAACTTGATGAGGTTACGGGCCGCCCTGACTGCGGTTTCCGGACTGTTAAAGTTCGCCGCTCTGCCGTGTTTTAACTTTTCGCGCGCCCTGCTCAGCTCCTTTCCTCCAATGAACGAGGTTATGATGGGTTTGCTTGCGTGCAACGACAGCCTGCTGATCAGGTTGGCAGTCTCTTCAGGTTCCGTCATAGCTTGTGGGGTGAGAAGCAGAATAACTGCGCCGACATTTTGATCGGCCAATATGATCTCGAGCGTCTCTAAATATCGGCGCGGCTTCGCATCCCCTAGAATGTCAATCGGGTTGTAGATGTTGCTCTCTTGAGGTAGCGCGTTTCGCAGTGCTTCTATTGTCTCCTGCGTGAGGCTCGCCAGCGGCACGCCGCACTCGCCGCTGGCGTCGCTCGCGAGTACGCCCGGCCCCCCTCCATTCGTTATGATCGCTACACCGGGATTTTTTGGAATCGAGCAGCGCGAGAAGGCTTTCGCGGCGTCGAAGAATTCGTCAATCGAATTCACCCGTAAAATCCCTGACTGTTTGAACGCTGCGTCGTACGCGGCATCTGAGCCGGCGAGCGCGCCAGTGTGAGAGGAGGCTGCCTTGGCCCCCATATCGGTCCGGCCGGCTTTGAGCGCAATAACAGGCTTGAGCCTCGAAACCTCTTTCGAGACCTGCATAAACTCGCGCCCATTATCAATACCCTCGACGTAGAGCGCAATAACGCGTGTCGAAGGATCGCGTGCGATGTAGTCCAAAAGCTCAGCCTCAGCTACATCGACCTTGTTTCCGACGCTCACGAATTTGTCAAAGCCAAGGCTTTCATTAGCCGCCCAGTCGAGAAACGATGTGCAAATTGCCCCGCTTTGCGATATCAACGAAATGCCACCTTTGATCGGATACTCGCTTGCGAAGGAGGCGTTCAAGTGGGCACCAGTGCTCATGATACCCAAACAGTTGGGACCCACGATTCGAATCCCATATTTTTTGGAAATCTCCCGAATTTGAGCCTCGAGCTTTGCGCCTTCTGCGCCAGATTCTCGAAATCCTGCTGATATAATTACTGATGCCTTTACGCCGACACGCGCTGATTCCTCTAAAACAGCGGGGACGATTTTTGCGGGAACGACGATGACTGCGAGATCGACCTTCTTTGCCGTGTGAAAAGTTTTTAACCCTAAGATCTCATCGGCGCTCGGGTTGATAGGAACAAGTTCTCCCTGGAAGTTAGCATCGAGGAGGTTCTTCAACACTGAATGTCCCACTTTGTCCTCTTCTCGTGCGGCGCCAATGACAGCTATCGATCGCGGATAAAAGAAGTCCTTCATCTTATTCTTTTTAGCGTTCTCGAAAGTAATAAACATATCTCGCCGATTTAGCAATTGTACGGCTCTAGTTCTTGATTATAACGATTGTGCCGCATTAGGACACTCGAATGTTTTATATATGAACTTGCCGATAATGGTTGAGAAACTATTTGAGGTAATCAGGATGTCACGCTCGCCGAACAAAAAGATGCTACTACTCCTATCTTCGATGACAGTCTTGTTGATACTAAGCGCTGTTATAACCCCCACATCCGCAACGACTATCATACAACTTCAACCCACAACTATTAGTTCAGGCGACAGGGTCCTCGTGTCTGCGAACGTTGCGCGAAACGGAAGCACGGCTGCGCTCTATTATTACTACGACGCCAATAAAAATGGCCTGGCTGACGACGCCGGTTCGTCGTGGATCAAAATAGCGAACGTCACTGACGGTGGGGCGAACGACGCTGACAACCATACCAATGGTTACATACTTTTCTCGTGGCTGACTCCACAGCTCTCCCCTGGGCAGTACATCGTTAAGGTCGTGGATCCCAACGGACCCACGAGGACAACTGAATTGACTGTTAACAACGCTCCGCTGAACATAGTTCCAGCAGTTTACGGAGCACAAGGAACGTCCGCTAAAGGGCTCGTCAACACAGGGAACGCTTTCTCTGTCATAGCCATGGTAACGGGTAATTGTCGCCTTTGTCATCTGACCGATAATCCCACGGCTCAAAACCCCGGCGTCAACGATACAAGTGTGGATAGTCTGTTTTCAGCTAATTTAAGCCAAATCACGGGAAGTCCTACTGACGTCTCCGTTCAGCCCAACGAGGTGCATCACATGTATGTGGCTTGGACCGGAATCGCCAGCAAGACGCTCGCGAATAACCAAACGCTTAGCGTCACCGTAACAGGCACCAATCCGGCAGGCAACTTGACGACACAGGCGACAGCATACGCTGGAGTCAACAAGGCGGTTAATATCGCGCCTACATCAACGAACCAGGGCGCCAACGGCACTGCGCAGAGTAGCGCGACGGCCAAATCAAGCGGTTCGAGCGGCAATCCTCTCCCTGGGTTCGAAATACCCGTTGCCTTAGCCGGATTGATTGTTGTAGCATACCTGTTAAGCAGAAAGCGATAAGCCTCGCGCCAAGGGATAGCGCCTCGCAATCGCCGCAATTTTTGCCGTCGCACAGCGCGTTGCTTTGCTTGCAACGTCTATCAAGATGAAACAGCGTCAGCTTGAAATCATCCTCGAACGGGTACAAGCGTTTGAATCCCCTTCTGCTGCGCGCGAACAATACACCACTTCAGCACCCATTGCCGCTCAGCTTCTTTATTTTGCCTACTTGCGAGGTGACATTGCCGGGCTGAAAGTGGCAGATTTGGGCTGCGGGACTGGCGTCCTTGCCCTGGGCGCGGCGCTGCTGGGGGGCGTTGCGACGGGCGTCGATTCGGACGAGCGAGCACTTGACCTCGCTCGAACGAATGCGAAGCTACTCGGTGCGCACGTTTCTTGGCTAAATAGCTGTATAGAAGACTTTGAAGGTTCGTTCGACACGGTCGTTATGAATCCCCCATTCGGAGCCCAGAAGCGGAGCAGTGATAGGCCGTTCTTAAGCAAGTCAGTACGTGTGGGCAAAGTTATCTACTTACTTCACAATTCCGTCGTAGACGGCTTTGTAAGGCGCTTTCTCGAGCCGAACCGCGTTACTGACGCAATAAAGGTCAAACTGCCCATTGCACATACCTTTAAGTTTCATAAAGATGAAGTACGATACGTAGACGCGATAATTTATCGAATCGAAGTCGTTCTTTGAATTATTGTTCTTGAATCTAACAAGGAAGGAAAGATAAGAAATGACGGATTTGGTTGTACCAGGGGACATTATAGGCGCTTCTGAAGAATACTTACCAGGCGACGGGACGTATGAAGAGAGAGGTAAGATACTCGCCACTATAACGGGAAAAGTCGAAACTGACAAGAAAGACCGGACGGTACGAGTCCTACCCGTAATGGAGACCCCGCCAATGCTTAAGACGGGCGACATCGTGGTCGGCCGGGTGGTCGATCTGAAGAATGCAGTCGTCCTCGTTGAGATTGCCAGAATAAAAGGCCACGAAAACCGCGAAATCGCAAATGCAGATCAAGGAGCTATTCATATTTCAAACGTTAAGGACGCGTACGTCGCGAAGCTGGAAACTGAGTTTGGCCAGCAAGATATCATAAAGGCTAAGGTAATAGACGAAAAGAGCTTAAGATTGAGCACGGTTGAAAAGGATTTAGGCGTAATAAAGGCGTTCTGCTCGAGAGACCGCACGCCGCTCGTGCGGAAGCAGAACAAGCTCGAATGTCCAAGCTGCGAGCGTATCGAAACGCGAAAGATCTCGGAGGACTACGGAAAGGGCGTAATCTAAGGCATAACACTCGTTGTTATCTGACTGTTTTCAAAGATTTCTAGACAATGAACATCAAGATCATTCGCGTAACAAAGGACGAAGCTGAGCTAGAATTTCTCGATGAGGGCCACACCTTCTTGAACGTCTTGAAATATTCGCTCCTTCAAGATCCGCAGGTCGAAAGCGCTACGTACGACGTAAAGCATCCGATGATAAGCAATCCAATATTCTATATCAAAACGGAATCCAAGGATCCGTTAAAAGCGTTGCAGGATGCTTCATTGAGGCTAAAAGACGAGTTTGAAGCACTTTTGGGACTCATTAGGTTAAAAGCTGAAGCCATCTCGTGAGGGGCTATCATCAGATCGGTGAATGACGTCACTCTCAATGATGGAACAATCATTGAGCTGAAAGTCGCCCACATTGACGATTACCAAAATGGCGGCTATGAGTACCTTTATTCGTGGCTGAGTAAAGTTGATCAGTTTCTGGCAAAGCGATACCGTGTTGCCGATTTAGTAAAGAACAAAGAACAGTGGCTAAGCCGACTCAACACGAATGAGAGTACTGTGCTATGCCTGCACCAAGGTAAGATCATCGGTTCTGCGACGCTGATAATGAATGATCCGCAGTCGAGAGCCGCCCACGTCGCTTCGTTCGGCGTCGCAGTCCATCCCGCTTTTCAACGAAAGGGCCTCGGAAAATTGCTGATTATCGCGCTTGAGCAGATCGCTCTGGATCGCGGCATTAAAAAGATAGAAGTGAACTGCTACGACGGAAATGCGGCAGCAGCATTGTATCGCTCCTTAAACTACGCTAGCGAGGGAAGAAGACTGAGGAAAGGGCGGCTTGACAATGGCACTTACGTCGATGAACTACTATTTTACAAGTTCATAGGCCCTCTCTAAACTCTACTGCAACGCTTATTGCCGCGCCGATTGCGTAGCTTCTGCGCCCAGCACCACATAAAGTGTCTCAAAAAAGAACTTGCGCTCAGCAATGACTCTGACGATCCCAAACTGTGCGTGCATTAGCTTTGTCACTTCTTTGTAGCCGGTGATAGAAGAGATCACCAAAAGCACCCTGCCTTTTTCGGTCAGGTGATCCGCAACCTGTGAGAGGAACTGCACTATCACCTCCCTACCTGAGGGGCCCCCATCCCAAGCCTGAGTCTGCCAGTCACCTGATGTGTCACTTCGGCTAGGGAGGTATGGTGGATTAAAGATGATGAGGTCAAACCGGCTGTCTAGAGCGGCAAAAAGATCCCCCCCGATCGCCTCTACACCATTCAACTTCGCATTTGCGACGGCGCGCGGGTTTTTGTCAGTCGCGATCACGTAGCGGGCGCGTTCTGCGACCATTTTAGCGATGATGCCGCATCCTGTGCCAATCTCCAAGACCGAGTCAGTGGGACGCACCTCGTTTAATGCGGCGTCCACGAGTAGATACGTGTCGTCACACGGCTCATAAACGTCCGGCAGCACGAGCACTTGCTCGCTGAGGTAATGCACTTTTTTGGCTCCCTTGGCGATTTCGGGCGTCATAATTGCTCTCGTCTGGTTTATTCGACTATTGCTCCTGCACGCTCCCCTTTTGCACTTCGTGCAGCTCAAACGAATCGTTCGACAGAGTTGCAATCTCTTCTGGGGAAAATTCATAGGGTCGGCGGGCTAGGCAATGCTGAGGTATTTTGGCGATCAGCTGGTCCATCGCTTGTACGTTAAGCAGCTGTGCGGTCACCATAAGTGCAGCTCTAAGCGTTTTTCGTCTTTGTGTGAAGAGCGCGCGAACGAAGCGATGAAAGAATATATCGTTGAGTACGTAAAAGCGCGGTTTAGTCGGGACCAGTCTAACAATCACAGAATCAACGGCAGGGCGCGGATTAAATGCTGTCTTCGGGACACGCGCTAACACTTTGACTTTTGATTTGTAGCTGAGGCAGACTGTCAGACGGCTATAGTCCTTCGTGCCCGGCGCTGCGACCATCCGCTCCGCGAACTCTTTTTGATACATCAGCACGCCGCACGTGAAAGGATGGTTTAGCAACTTAAACGTGACTTCTGACGATATCTGATATGGCAGGTTAGAAACAGTCTTGTCAAACGGGGGAAACTCAACCCTTAGGGCGTCTCCGTGCAGCACGTCGATACCTGGTATCGAACAGAGCTTCAGCGCCAGCTGCCGATCCGCCTCAATTACAACCAACCTATAACATAACTGCGCGAGTTTTCTTGTGAGGTTCCCGGTGCCTCCGCCAATCTCTAAAATCGTTTCGGTTGGCGTTATATCCGCATAGCTGACGATCCTCTCGATAATGTGATCATCTATTAAGAAGTGCTGACCCCATTTCGCTTTATGGTAGCTGCGGTCGATTCCACGGGGCATTGAACGCTTTGGGTGTCGCGTCAGTCGCTATTTCGCGAAAAACTTGTACTTAGCGTGCTCATCTTTGAGCTCATCTTCGATTCTTTTCGCGATTACTTTTTCCGGGTGGTACAAGCCCCTCACTCTGTTTGAAATATCGGCGAAACTATCGAAAGGCCGTTTCTTGCGCTCCGCAAGAATCTCCCACATGAGCTTTTTGCCCACACCGGGGAGTAGCGCTAGGGTATGGAGGCGGGTCGTAATCGGCTGTGCTTCATTGAAGAAGCTCACAAACCTGGGCTCCTGCTCTTTGACTATTATTTCAAGAGCGTAAGGCAACTCAACCTTTGCACCGTGCGTAAGTTCCTTGTAGCTCACACGCCTTTTAACGTGATCGATTTCGCTCCGTTCCTCCTCCCCAATATAGAGGCGGTCATAGGCCTGCGGAACATAGTCCTCGCGTGGTATGAGTTCGAGCAGCGTAAAATTATCCTCGCCCACCACGTGGATGATAGGCCTCTTCTTGTAAACGGGGTGAGGATCGTCAGGGTGGCCATGTGGCAGATAGTCTAATACGCGGACATGTTGCTCTCTCTCGCCTCTCATTTGGATCGCCCCAGGCCTCAATAAAAGCGTGTTACTATGTCAAGTATTTCGTTGAGTTCCCCTTCTGTCAGCGAAAACCGTTCTTTTGCGTAGATGGATCGCACCTCATCCTTGGACAACGGTAGTATGTCAGCGATCCTGATCGCGATCTCGTCTTTCATCTTTTCGAGGTTCTTTAGCTCGTTGACGAGCTGCCTGGCTTGCGATCCAGTAAGTTTTGAAAAGGTATTGACGTGGTCGAAGGCCCGTCTGAACTCGTAGGTGAACTCTTCTTCGGAACGAGGCGTTGTCAGCTCAACGAAGATCTCTTTTACCTCAGAAACCGTGAGCCGCTCCTCTGCCAATACGGTCTTTACTATCATTGTGCCTGTTTCTGTGCTTTCAGATGCTGCGGGCGTGCTATTACCGTCTTTACAGCGTTGCCGTCCGTTACTTCCACCACGTATGCACGGCCGCGTTGTCCGAGCACTGTTCCGGTCCTGCCGTGGAACTTTGGATTCGGCATGCCCTTGTGGACGCTTGCGTCTAGATCGATATGGACTTTCTGGCCCGCTTCAAAACTCCTGATTGCATGACTTACCGGAGCAATGCCTCGTTCCCGGATGGTTTTTTTCAGCTTGTACCGCGTCTTCCTCCGCTCACCGTGTGATCTTGGCATTAGAGACCTCCGCCAACTTGTAGTACATCAAGTTCTTCAACTTTTGCATTTACGCCCAGAAGACTCGAAAGGCTCGGGGTGGTTCTGTCACTGTCTCCAGATATTAACTCCTTTACGTAGAGTCCACCCTCACACCGAATTATTATCTCATCACCCTGCAGCTCGGCCGAATATACTTTCTTGCGTCGCTTCAAGTCTGCACGGCGATGCACTACTCGTTGAGGGGTTGTTTGCTCTATGTCGCCTTCAAGTCGCTTGAGCGCTTCTTTTACCTTTTCCTTATGAATTGGATGTTCGTATATTACTCTAAGCCTATAAACTTTATCCAACGGGGTGTTTTTCACGTTTACGACCGTTTCGTGGTCAGCGAACGCTAAATGACTTACCGCGATTTTTTTTTGCGAAGAGTTTATGACCTGTTCTAGTTCCTGAAGGTTGACTCTTCTTTTGTGAGGAGATCTTATCTCCAGAACAAAAGGTCTGCCGTTTCCAAGCATGCGAGCGTCGATATCCTCTCTGCCAGCGCCGTGAAATATCGCGTCTTGGCCACGGCTTGCGCTAAGTACGTGAGGCCCCATCAGTTCCTGAACGGATTCGGGATACATTTTCCCAGTTAAGTTGCACTTTGTGCAGCCTTTGCCGCCGCACTCGCGACACGGCCATTTCGTCTGCGGCAACCCCCTGACAAACTTTAGGTATCGGCCGGACAAAAAAAGCGGGTTCGCATGAATCTCAACCTTGTCTCTGGCCAAATCAACTATGAGTAAGATGTCTGGCCTGCTGAATTCTGCCTGTTTCCCGGTAAGAAGCTCGATACGCTTGCCCAATTCTCTGTTTAAAGCTGATTTGAGCGGCTCGGCTGTCGTCGTTTTAGACTCAGCCCACAGTATTTCTTCATTCTCAGCGAGTCTGCCAGTGAGTTTAGTGCCAACTAGAAAATTCGCAAACTCATAGTCATGGAGCTGTTCGAGACACCGTTCAACCAAAGAATCCAGATTATTGAACAGACCTCCGCAAACCCAGCACGTGCCATAAGCATCTTCCCATTCCGAGATGTTCGCTGGTGTGTTGTCAAGCATTGCTTTGACGATTCGGATCGCCTGTCCTCGCTGTTTGTTAGTGAGGTTCGTAGAACATTTTGCAAATTGACGCCCAAGACAATCGTCGCAAATAGGTCCTTCACTCAATATTGAGGTCACTATTTCGAACATCGTCTGTCCTCGCCGTTTTTTGTTACTCAGTGATTGTGTTGAGCTTAGCCGGACCGCTTATCGTCTTTCTTGACTCAGCAGAGCCTCTTCGTCTCCAATAGTCTAAGATCGCTCGATTCCGAAAGGGAAGCCGTGAGCGTGGAGCCCGGCGCTCCACGTGTCTGGGTCGGGTTCTTACAACCCACAATCGATGCCCGGGCATTACGGCGAGCGCAAAATGGCGCGAGAAATCTAGGGTTCACGGATTGCCAGAGTACGTCGATTCTGCCTGCACACCGAGCCGCCTGGTGAAGCGAAAAATCTCCTGAAATGGCGGGTTTGTGCCTTACGGCTGTGTGCCGCAAGGCCGTCTCTAGATCGTCTCAGCCCGGTACTTTTTCGGTGAATGCGAGAGTACCCGAGATCTTCTTGACTCGTACCTTTACGGTGTCTCCTTTTTGCGCACCCGGAACGAACAGCGAGTATTTGCCGACCTTGGCAATCCCGTCTCCTCGCTTCCCGACGGCTTCGATCCGTACGTCGTAGACGCTCCCCTCTTCAAGCGCACTCGCCGCACTTTCCTTCTTCACGTATCGTTTCCGTATAGGCCTGTGAGCGCCGCAAGCGTCACACTTTAGCATGACCGTTCTTTCACTCTTCGTTAGATGTGTGTCTGGTCTATTGCATTCTGAGCAAATTACGTACTCGGCAACATAATCCTCGATGAGGCTGGCTATCATCTCTTGCGAAAATCTGCCCTGAAAAATGACCCTCCCTCCGTCCGGCTTGCCTGCAGTCCCGAGTTCTCGCAACAGAAATTTGAGCACGTGCTCAGGATCTCTATTCAACACGTCGCTGATTTCGCCGAAATTCTCAAAAACAGTCATTCTTCCTTCGACAAACACCCGGGGTACAGGTATCGAAAAACGTTCCGCAGCTATCGTTGTCTGAGGCAAGTTTTTGATGCCGCGATTCAAGTAGTTTTCATAACTGTCCGTACTATGCACCTTCTTTGACTATCACAATTTGCAGCGGTCCCCAGTAGCCTGGCGTCACGCTTTGATGAGCTCAATCCCCTCGTCTATGACAATTCTGCACGGCGGTGGCACTTTCATCGAAGCCCTACGTAGCGCTTCTTTGGCTTTTAAAAAGTTAGGAGGATTTACAAACACGGTAAACACTTTTTGGTCAGAGGCTACGCGGGCGGCGGTTCCTACTGGCTTTCCAAATGCCCCCCTCATCCCATCCTGAACACGATCAGCCCCAGCGCCGGTGGCCATCTTGTTCTCTCGCAGCACTTGGTGCGGATAGACGCGGAGCTTCAGCCTGAAATTCAGCCTACCTGTCGATTTCATCAGGTACCGGTTCGCTGCGATCCTGGCCGCTTCCAGCGCAATGTGTCGGATTTGGCACGGTTCATCAACGCTGAGTGAAACTGCCACCTTGAAATCGCCACTTAGGTTGCCGGTATCGAACTGTGTAATATGACTTCCAGGGACCCCCCCCATATAATGCTTCCTGGTGTAGGCGGGTCCGGTAATCTTTCTATACATCTTAGCTGGTTTGCGTGCCATTTTATCCTCGTTATTGAACTGTAACTAGCATTCACGTGATTCGTTAAAAAGTTTTGCCGGTTTGGAGTTACACGCGGCAAGAAGATAAAGCTGAAGACCGTGATCTGTTTGTTCTCGTGATTCTTACGCAATCAAGCCAAGCGTGCAATGACCGCTGCGTGCGCCTTATAAAACGGTTCGAGCTCGTGGACGTACTCAATGTCGAATAGCTCTTCTAATTTCTTCACTTCTCTTTTATAGACTGTTCTGGGTTTCTCAGTAACATCTATGCTTCGCGCTTTAATTATAATACAAGCGTAGCCGCGCGGTTTCAAGAACAACTCGGCGTTTTTAACAGCGATTTCAGCTTGTCTCGGCTGTGCGATGTCCTGGTACAGCAGATCAACAAGTTCGACAACAGGTCCATAGTCAGGGTGCGCAGCATCTGAAATAAGGGGGACGATATTGGTCACGCGCTCTGACAAACGAACGAGGTCCCTTGCTACGCGTGGCGCAAACTCTACGGCGTACACGAGTGAAACAATGTTGGCTAGGTGCGAGACAGTCGTTCCAGATGCGGCCCCTAAGTAGAGCACAATCTGCTCAGGCGCGAGAGGCACTTGCGCCTGCTTCGTCAACAATGCTGCCAGCTTACTCCTTCGCGGATTCCAAAGCCGGTACCCGTCGAATGTCCTCTCCCCGTACAGGGCTTCGCCTTTCGTGGCTAACTGCTTATCGAGTAAAAAAACTCCAGGGACCTTATGGTATCTTATCTTCATGTTGTTCGGGGTTGCGCTCTGCGGTCTGCAGTTCGCCAACTCGTTTTTCCACTTGGCTTAATAATTCAGGATAGACCTTTTTTGAATAGAAGTCTAAACGAGCCGCAATGGCTATTTTTGCAGCTAAGGTTCTTGCAATCTTTCCTCTATTGTTCGGGTGACTGCCGCGAACGAGCGGATGTTGAAAAATAACTCCGTGCTTGGGCGGTTTTGTGCCGTACTTTAAATGCCTGAATAGCGCCTTGGAAGCGCCTATTACCTGAATCCTACTAGCCGGCATTCTTGCGAGTGGCCCTAGGCCACCTGCTCGAGCGATTAATCGCGCCCCGAGCAATTCACCAGCGAGCGTGGAAAGATTGGGGGCGGTGGTGCGCATTTCAAGCTCGATGGCGTTTGCTATCTCCTGTCTCAATTCGCAGAGTCGGCTTATGGAACCGGCAAATTCTTGCGCCAGCGGTGACTGTGCGGAAGGTGAGGAGGCAAAAGCTTCCAATAGGTCCTCTGGCATAGACGTCTCCGACGTGAGCAAACACCACTCCGAAAGTCGTTCAGAGAGTAAGTTTATCGATTCATCGATGTCGTCGATACCATCAATTAGTTGGATGATGTGCGCGTCGGGCTGCGCAAACGCTGCGACTATCCGTTGCTTCGCGCTTTGTATCATAACAGCGCGAAGTAATGAAACGTATTCGCGCTCGGAGCTGACAACTTGAAGTTTGATCGCGATCTCCCTGAGACGACCTCTACATTCTTTATCGAAATCGGCAAAGTCCTCTTGCTGTAAGCGCTGAGCCATGGCGTCGATGTCTGCCTTCAAGACCTGCGAGCGGGCGATCTCGTCGTTGTGCAGTTCGATATCTCCAAACCAAGTTTTGATATGTGCCATAGCTCATTTTGTCGTCATTTGCGCCAGTCTTCGCAACGGATGCGATGGCGCCCATTCAGATTGACAGACGGCTCTATATATCTTGGGGCAAATTTATAGTTTGTCGGCTGGAAGTGATGAATTGGACGTCCGCATCGGCAAACTGACGTTAAGTAACCCCACGATGCTCGCCGCAGGGATTATGGGATCTGCTGCATCTTCTCTAAGGCGTATCATGACGTGCGGTGCAGGAGGCGTAGTGACAAAGTCAGTAGGTCTCACGCCTCGCGAAGGTCATCCCGGGCCCGTCCTCGTTGAGACATCATCTGGATTTCTTAACGCGCTTGGGTTACCCAACGCGGGACTCGCGTTTACTGCCGAACTTGAGCAGCTGATTGCCGAAGTCGAACGAAAACCACTAATCGTCAGCATATTTGGCGCCAACGCAGACGAATTCGCTGAGCTAGCCACAACGTTTTGCCGGTTCGCCGACGCCCTTGAGCTTAACCTAAGCTGCCCCCACGCCCGGGGGTATGGAATCGAAGTTGGCTCAGAGCCGGCACTGGTCCAGTCTATTACGCGCTCTGTGAAAAAACAGGTCAAACTTCCTGTATGGGTCAAGCTCACCCCTAACGTAACTGATATCACGGAAATAGGGCACGCAGCAGAAAAAGGAGGAGCTGACGCTGTAGTGGCGATAAACACCGTCAAGGGAATGGCGATCGATGTGGAAAGCGGAAGGCCTGTCTTGGGTAACGTGTTTGGCGGACTTTCAGGCGGTGCGATAAGGCCGGTAGCGGTTAAATGTGTTTATGATCTCTACGAAGCCCTTAGGATCCCTATTGTCGGGGTCGGGGGGGTCGGCAGTTACGAGGACGCATTGGAGCTCATTATGGCAGGAGCGAAAGCCATTCAGATCGGGTCGGCCGTCGCAGGAGATCTATCGATCTTTGAGCGTGTGTCGGACGGTATCGACCGCTACCTTGCCAGGAAAGGCATAACACTTGAAGACGCGGTCGGAAGTGTACACGAGAGTCATTGAAATGGATCTGAAGAAGCTGCTTAGCGCGACGAGTGTCCTGCTCGTAGACGACACGTACGCAGGCCTAAGAGATACTACTTTCTCGAAGTTTCTTCTTCGAGAGATGCTCGATTCACCGATTGACGCGATCGTTTCGTTCATTTGTGAAGGCCAAATACGCGGAATTGTCTTCAAGCAGGATTTTTGGATATTAGTCACCGACATAGTCCGGTTTGATCCAGAGTTCGATAGCTATGCCAGAGCGCTGTATCAGGGGGCCAAATCCGACAATAAGCGATCGTTTGTGATCGAGGCAGCCGATTTTCACGCGGCGGTATGCGCACTTTTGTGCGACCTGCTGGTGAGTGGTGAATCCTGTGAATGTTACGGCGGCAGACGAGCTAAGGTACTAGCATACTCGCCCGAGCGTCAGGAGCGCTTACAGCTTCTTTTTAAGACTAAAATAGACCTATTATACGATTTCAACGCGGAAGAGATGCTGGAGGTATGCTGTGGCAACGGTATGGCCACCGCTGCGCTCCGCGAGCTTGGATATAACGTATATGCAATAGATAACGACAAATGCGCAGTTTGTGAGGGGTTATTCTACGGCGCTCTTACCAAAGAAAACACGCTGGTGATGGACGCCCGTTGCCTAGCGGAATACGAACTTGCCAAGTACCACGAGTTCAGATGCGTCGCTGGTTTTATGTTAGGATCCATTTATGAGTTCAACAAACCTGATTGGCGCAAGATCTTGTCAGAGGCTGCCACGGTCATTAGTGAGGGGCTTCTGTTGTTTACCGTGCACAAAAAAGAAGAGGCTGATTTCATCTATAAGACGATGCTAGACTTAGGCATCGAAGGCGAACTTATTGACAACCGGGACGATACCAGCATTTACGACCAGTGGGTCTACATCGGCCTCAAGCGAGCGAGCGCCTGCGCACCTTCAAATCCCGAGGAGTGAGCACTTGCGGCTCGCTGCTGAGGGTATCACTTCAACAGTCTTCGTTGCTGTCTTGCTTTGGGTTGGCCTCTCTCTTAATTGCTGTCGCACGGTTACTTCGCTGTCAGAGAGAACGTCATGGGCTCGCAAGAGGGCGGAGCGCCGATCATTTTGATCGTCCGGACAAAACGTCTGCTATGCAGTCAATAACGTCTGTTGCCAAGAGGCTATATCCAAAGCGGGAATATGCCGAGTCGCCGGCACGACCGTTAAGGTACGCAGCTGCTGAAGCTGCTTGCATTTTGTCCAGGCGCGTTGAGAGGGCGCCAACAAGCCCTGCTAGGGCGTCGCCAGTGCCCCCGACGGTCATCGCAGCGTTACCGGTCTTGTTCAGCCTGTGTTTCGTTCCATCAGAAATGATATCAATACGACCCTTTAGCAGCGTCACTACGCCCCAATCTCGCGAAAAAGCTTTCACCGCCTCTATTCTTTCTTGAAGCGTGCTTGGAACTACGGCACCCGTAAGAGCTGCAAACTCGCCTAAGTGTGGCGTGACAGCTATTCTGCCGCTCTCATACTCTGAACGTGCAAGGCCCTGGAGGGCGTCTGCGTCGAGCGTTAGGTTGTTAGAAGCAGTTATTAGCGCGCTAGCAGCTCGGATCGTCTCTGCGTCCGTACCGAGACCAGGACCCAGCACCACAGAGTCATGCTTGGCAATGAGCTCGATCAGACTCTCAACGTCTCGTGTGGTGAATCGGTCGATGCCTACCTTTCGAACTATAAGGTTCGGACTGAATCCTGCTATGATCTCAGCGTTTGGTGATGCAACAGTCACGATGTCGACCCCGCTTCTCATCGCCGCCATAGCAGCGAACGTTGGCGCCCCCGAACAAGGGCCCCCGCCAATAATCAGCACCCGCCCATTTTCGCCCTTGTGACTTTCCGCGCGCCGATGCAGCAACAAATCTCCCGGGCCAGTATACATTTCCGCCTCTAGTGGAATCCCAATATCGCAGACTGTGGTTCCCTCTAACCGTGTGCCTGCTTTAAGGCCGTGAAAGGTTACCAGGTAATCTGAATCAACTACAGTCTCTGTTCGATACCCACTTGGCACATCAACCGACAGCGTCTTGATTCTTGCCCGATTGATTAGGTGAATAGCAGTTCGTTCCGGCTCGCGCACGGGCCCTGCTAACCCGGTTCCAAGAATGGCGTCGACAAGCAGGTTATAACCTTCTAACGTCTTCAGAGGACTTTCCGGGCCAAAAATTGAGGCGCCTTGACAAAGCGTTACCGAATGATCCAAGTACTCTAAAATCTTCCAATTCTTTCGCGATTCTACAGTCTTTAGGGCTTTCTCATGGCCGACGAGCACCACGTGAACGGCAAAATCGCGCGACAGATGCCGAGCCGCAACGAAGCCGTCGCCCCCGTTGTTCCCTAGACCGCAGATGATGGCTATTGACTTGGAAGAGTCGCGTGAACCTTTGCAGAGCTGCCTTACGCGTTCTGCAACGGCCTTTCCCGCATTTTCCATGAGCTGCAGTTTGGAAATGCCAAGCCCAACGCAGTTTTCGTCGATGCGCCGCATCTCTTCAGTAGATAACGGCTCGAGAGGCATAAACCTAAAATGCATAGCGTGGAGATATAACGCTTGTGCTACGACGGGTACGGATCATTGCAGATTACCAGTTCGGGCCTGGTGCCGGAGAGAGTCTCTTTCCAGAAACGGTCACTTTCGTGCTATCGCGAACGCGAAGGGTCAGCCAGGTCCTCGACGGCGGAATTAGGGTGGCAACACTCCGTGCGTCTGACGGACTTTTCACGTTAGGCGAGTTAGGAGCACGTCGACTCCACGCATTTTTTTCATATCCGAAGCTGCGGGTTATCGTGAACGCCGAATCTGCGCCGTTCGTCGGGGCGGGAAGAACAGCCTTTGCAAAACACGTCATAAATGCTGACCCTGATTTGAGGGCGCAGGACGAGGTGTTATTAGTCGACGAACGTGACGCGCTCATAGCGACAGGCCGGGCTCTCTTGAGCCCACTAGAGATGTGTGCGTTCAACAAGGGAGTGGCAGTGAAAACGAGGCAGGGGTTCCTTGAGGCGGATTGAAGACGCATACTGCTTTCAGACTTTCCGAATCCTGCACCATAACGTAAAAATCCTTTGAATGTGTCATTACCGTGGGTGATTCTATGATTCCGGGCATGCGGGGAATGAGTCCCAAAAAATTACAGCAGATGATGAAACAAATGGGGATCGACGTCGAAGAGTTGGAAAACGTCGAGAGGGTGATCATCCAGCTTTCTGACAAAGAACTCATTTTCGAAGACGCAACGGTGACCGTGATGAAGGCGCAAGGAACTAAGAACTATCAGATATCCGGGGAGCCCACAGAGCGTGCGAAAGTGAACGATGAAGACGTCAAAATAGTTGCAGACCAGGCGGGAGTCAGCGAGGATGCTGCGCGAGAGGCCCTCATGACTTCCGGCGGAGATCTTGCTGATGCTATCCTCAAATTGAAGGGGCAGTAGCAGCAAAATATGGTTGAGCACGCGCTTTTGGTCTCTGTCGCGAACGCCGAAAGGCAATTCTTAGTTAGATCCGAAGGAGAGCTTCATACGGACGCGGGCGTCATCAACCTCGAGATTCTGCGAGCCCTGGAATACGGAAGCACAATTACCACGCACCTGGGCACGGAGTTCAAGGTGCTCAAACCCCGCGCTCCTGACTATTTTCGTCACTTGAAGCGAACGGGCGCGCCCATGATGCCTAAGGACATCGGCACCATAGTCGCTCATACTGGTCTTAACAATAACGATATTGTCCTCGACGCAGGCACAGGGTCGGGAATCATGGCGATCTTTTTGGGAAGCGTCGCTGAACACGTAACCTCGTACGAGATCAACAGTGATTTTGCTAGACGCGCAGCGCAGAATGTGCGCTGCGTAGGCTTGACGAACATTGATATCGTTGAAGGCGACGTGCTCGAAATGACCTCAGAGACAGAATTCGACCTTGTCACCCTCGATTTGTACGAAATCGTCGAAGCAATCGGAGTGGTAAAAGAATATTTAGCGCCCGGTGGGTTCATTGCAACCTTCTCTCCGTTCTATGAGCAGGCTTTTGAAGCACGCAGGGCGCTTGCGCGCTTTACACAAATCAAGACGTTTGAGGTAATTGAGCGGGAAATACAGTTTGGAAAGAGAGGTACTCGCCCTGCGACACGAGTTGGGCACACTGGGTTCGTTACGATAGCCCGCGCGTAACCGCTGCGAGCTACCTCTAACGGCTGTTTTTGCGTAGGAAGTGAGCACCAACTTATAAATAACAATAATATGAACGATTTTTTGGTGGGGTGCATGGGCTTAGGAACCAGCACAACGGAACCCGACATAGACTGTCTGGCGTTTATGGGATACGAGCAATACGGGGCAACCAAATACGTGCACTGCGGCGCTTTTGGAATAGTCCCGCTAGATTCGTGCAAGCGCTGAATAGAATTCAGAAACGTAAGAGCCCCTGATCACTACCGTTAGCTACTCATCCGCGAAAGTGCCTTCGCGTATGCTTTCTCAGTCCTCAGAGCGACGTTATCCCACGTCAGGGCCTCTCTAACGGCTGCATAAGCCTCTGTTGCAAGATCGTCTCGTAGGTCTCGATCAGCTAGGAGTCGATTCACACCTTGTGACAGCGCAAGCACATCTCGTGGGGGCACGAGCACGCCACAGCGGTCGTTCAATATCTCAGGAATTCCCCCTACGTTCGTTGCGACGACAGGACGCTCGCAGGCCATTGCTTCAATTAAGAAGAGGCTGGACGCTTCCATCAAGCTTGGGATCACGACGATATCTGATGCCGAAATGTACTGAGGCAACTCTGTGTGCGGCACTGCTCCGATGAACGATACGGTCTCTTGAAGGCCATTCTGCTCAACAAGTCTTTCGAGGTGATGCCTGTGTGGCCCATCTCCGGCTATCACAAGCTGGGCATCGTGTTGCGCGATGATGTCCGGCATGGCCAAAATGAGATAGTCCACGCCGTTCTTTTCGACAAGTCTTCGCGCGGTAAATAGAACGGTTTGGTCAGAGAGGGATTCTGCGGGAACAACATCGGGGTGAAACTCGCGCGGGTCGAAGCCGTTGTGTATTGTCACAACCTTGTCGGCGGGTGCGCCCCATTCAATGACTCTGTGGGCGAAATAAGCGCCCGTGTGAATCTGCATCTTGGACATTCGCGCAAGCGCGGGGGCGAGCGTGCGTTCTGTAAATCTATAGAGTGACGCCACTAGAGGTGGCTCTATGTAGCGCCAGATGTCATAGTAGGATCCGTGAAGTGTGTTGACCGCGACTCCTCCATATTTTCGAGCCAAGACGTTTGCTGCCACGCCTGACGTGTAGAAATGGCCGTGGTAGATATCAAACCCGGAGAGATCTGCTGCAAGGCTTGCAAACGGAAATGCGACCTGTCGGGCAAATCTGAGATTCGCAGGATCCCACGTGCGTTTCATAGAGCCTGCAAGGTCAATGTTTTTGACTGATACGTCTTCAATGCGAAACTCAGAGGCTCTGCTGCTTGCCCCGCTTACTATCGTCACTTCGTGTCCGAGTTTTGTGAGCGATTTCGACAGCTCAAGCAGCGCAACTTCAATGCCCCCTAGCAATACCCCTTCCGGCTGCGGACCGAGCTCATAAATGTGTGCGATCTTCAACGAGTTCAAACGCGCACCTTCCATTGTCGTGCAATTTGAGCCAGCGTTAAGAATGTGAAGCGCGTGTCGTCACTCAAGTCTTGCAAGACGGAGGAGAAAAGCTCCGCATAGCAACCTACTTCCGAGGACGGGTGCCCGTATAATACGAATGGCAGCCTCTTGCTGTGCCAACGATCTGCGCTCTCGTGTACTCTTACTTTGATCTCGTCTTCTGGGACGCCGTTCGCGCTCAGTTCGCCGATCGAATCCATCGAAACCGGCACTTGCAGAACGTGCCGTGTCTCTGCGCCAGTCTTGGGGTAAAACGGAGACGTCGGCTCAGAGCATTTGAAATCACTTGAATAACTGAAGTCAAACGAATCAATGGCGCGGAGCAAAGCGCTCGTGACGGTAAATCCAGGCGACGCAAAGCCGGCTATGTTGCTTGCAGATACTGCCGTGAGCGCCTTGAGCCCTCTGCTGATAAGTGCTTTTATAGTTGTCTCATCCAGGTTAGGCACTTCATTCATCCATGCATAGTGATCATACCCGTGCAATCCTAGTTCGTGTCCCTCTTCGGTGATCCCCAGCAGGGCCGCCGGACACGCCGCCTCGACGCGCACGTTCCGCAAGATCCCGTTTAAACTTTGAAATCGGTATCGTAGCGGTTTCGATCTGATGAGCTTCAGGTAACGTCGCGGGTTTGCGACGTGCTTGAAGAGATTAAGCGCTAGTCGGTCGGGACCAGTGGCTACGAAGAACGTCCCTTTAATGTCAAAAAGCCGAAATAAGTCCAACAGTTCAGGCACCAGGGCAATATCTCGTGCGCTATCAACGTCAATTCTTATTGCAACAGGAGTTTCAGACATGGCAGTTTCTACAAAAAAGTATATCTATACACATTTTCAAAAATCGTAACTAGTATTAAGGCTGTCGTTAGCCGCAAGCGGTTCCGTTGAAGTCGCGCATTTTTTTAAAACGATTTGTTAGAGGCACAAAACCAATGGATCGTTCGCTGCTCAGACAGAATCAAAGCGTCAGGCTGAGGGTAGGCCTACTCTTTGCGTGCCTGGCTCTTGCGTTCTTCGTTTTTTGGAGCGCCTTTGCAAACGTTGCTCCCCTTCTCAATTACGCTGCGCTAAAGCAAAACGGGTTCTACATATGGGCAGTTCTAGGTTTGTGCATCGTTTGGGGTTACATGAAGCGAACAGAGATCGTCGGTGCCGCCCGCACCGGGACTGATGGTCGCTGGGTACTCGCCGGCTCAGTGCTTGCTGCCGCGTCTATTGGACTCCTATACTACGCTGCTAATTTTGTTGAATCGCTACCGCTGACTCTGTTTGCCATAGCTTTTGTCGTCGTCGCTCTATTTGCGCTTTTTTTTGGCAAGGCGTCAAAAATACCGCTCATGCTCTTAGGGGTGTTCGGCATTGCAGTCGTTTTTCCGGCGCTACTCGAAAGCGCGGTCGCGGCCCCCTTCCAGAGGGCAACGGCAGTTCTGTGCGTGTCCACACTGCAACTGGCAAGGGTGCCTGTCACTCTAAGTGGGGTCACGGTAACGCTAAACAGCCTAGTGGGCTCTAACATTATTGTGGACGTCGATACGAGGTGCGCCGGAAGCGACTCGCTAGCGATATTTCTGGCTATTTTTGCCCTCATGCTCATAGATCGAAGGCCAGGTAACAGGGCCGTGCTCGGACTGTTTATTTTTGGTGTTGTTGGTGCGTATCTCCAGAACTTTGTAAGGCTGCTGGCGTTATTCACGGCTGGGTACTACTATGGCGCGAACGCCCTGTGGGCAGTCCATGACTATGCAAGCTACATACTTTTTCCAGTGTGGTTTCTAGGCTTTGCCGTGGTCTACCTGAAGTATGCTCGGAAGCCAGGTAATCCAGCGATCGGGCGTATGAAAAGCACTGAGAGCACACCGGAGCTCTAGCGTGCTTGAGCCAACCTCTAGGTGAGGTGTTGTTTGTCCGCGCCTCGCACTTGTTCTCATCTTTGTAAAGCCGCTAAAATCAGTGCCATTTGACGTTTCTAGCCCCGCAGTGCGGTCGGAATGTGCAGGTACAAATAACAAAGACTAAGTAGCATTGCAAAAAAAGACTAGGGAGATTACCTATAAGCCAGAATTCGTCTTTGGCTGCATATCGCTGCAGCTTTGCGCTAACATCCAGAGACTTGCCAGAGATGTCAACTCCTCAACAAAAAACGCGCGTCCGCATACACGGCGGGACTCAGCGTTTCAAAAGGTTCGCATTTCTTTTGCTTTTAGGTGCGGTCTTGATCTCTCTCACCACCGCGACGGCAAACTTTGCAGGAGCAGCGAACTCGACGGGGGCGCAGCCAGTAGTAGGCGCGACGACGCATCCGATACAATATTGGATTGGCTGCGCGCCGTCAATGGTAACTACCACCAATTTGAACTATTTTAAACAGCAAGGATTCACCGCTGTCGTTATGGT
>Ga0224515_1000011_pt1 | contig 67103 bp, 73 predicted proteins | sample IRFST25metaG_FD_179880 | JGI IMG/M metagenome (GOLD analysis project Ga0224515, IMG submission 179880) | Peat soil microbial communities from Stordalen Mire, Sweden - IR.F.S.T-25 | ecosystem: Environmental > Terrestrial > Soil > Wetlands > Peat | place: Sweden: Norrbotten County, Stordalen Mire...
TGGAGCAGCCGCACGCCGGCTTTTGCGTACGGAATCATTTTTTCAGCATAGTCCAGCACAAAGTCCACATCATCGCGCGTTAAATCTCGCATTGAAACGATGTGTTTTTGCGTGAACATCCTATGAGTATTGTTAACTGCCGCTTTTATAGTTTGTTGAGCGTCGTTTTATCTCGCTGCAAGTGCCCTCGTAGGTGTTGCGGTTTGCACATGTGGGTCACAGGCGCTTGATGACCGCCTCTACCTCCCGCCTGTAGGCGTCTTGACCGTAGCCACATATACAAGCTAAGGTCATAGCTCCTCCTGCCCCCACTCCTTCTTTCACTTCTCCCTGCTCATATTTCTGAAGCGCATCAACCGAGCTTTTTGAGAAGTCTGGATCAGCGCTAAACGCATCGAGGTCTAATGCCTTAACTAGCCTCATAAACTGTGCTGAACGATCGTTAAAGACGTACTTTGTCGTAGCTAGTACGAGGTCGGTAGAAACGTTGAGTGCACGCAACGCGGCTGCAACTGCTCCCATTTGCGTTCCGCCTGCTAAAATAACTTCTTTTCCGGAGCGGAGGAAACCCTCGGTGAGTCCGATCGCACAGGGCATCATTGGATCACCAAGTAGTTCAATAGCTCGTAGGGGATCGTTTCGTAAGTTTCCGGGACTAATAGAAGCCCGGCGCATCGCCTCTCTCGCGACTTTCTCTTTCAAAGCCATTGGATTCGTCGCGAGGCTGCTGCTCACGTTAGCGGTTAAGCCGAGCGCTCGCAGCACGCACAGCGCGGTGGTCGTGCCTCCGGGAATAGTCTCCCCTATTACTGCTAAGTCGCAGTCACAGCACGCAGCGAGCTTTTTTGCAGCCTTTTCGATCGCGTAAGCGTCGGGCACTGCCGGCGCAAATCGGATGTCGCTGCCTTGTTCCGCTCGTAAGTCGTAGTAGGGGACTCCCGGCACAATCTTCAGGCCTGAGTTTATCAGCAGGTGTGCGCTTTGTGACAGATTAAGACCTGCGCGTGTGAGAACGGCAGGAGTGACAGCTCCAGACGGCGCATCAGGCATTACTCCAATCGTTTTCAGTTTTCCGTTGGAGACAATTTCAGCGTCAGCAGCTGGCGTGTGTTGAATGTACTCTTCAGTGCTTCCAGCACCTGATATGCCGGGAATAGTCGCTGTATCCGAATTAGAGAGAATCAAAATGAAAAGCGGGCGCTCAACGCCGCTGTACCTTTTCCGAATGTCTAAAGGTCGCCCTGAACCGTTGTAGCAGTTCGTCACCCACATAGCAGTGAATCCCGTGCGCCCACTTTTTCGGTTACACCCGCGGCCGTTTTTTATTGAAGCCGCGGGAGAGTGAGCGCTCCAAACGGCATGACTGTAATGCGGGCGTCTGGCCCGTACTTTTCCGTAGTTGTGCGCAGAGCATCGTCCAAATCTCGAGCGCAGAGCAAAAATGCGCGCTCCACAATTTCTTCTTGAAGCTCAGACACGAGATAAACATCGGCTTTTTGAGTGAGCTTAGCCAGAATTCCAGCCTTATGTCCGCCGATTTCGAATGCATAGTCGAGCCTGTCAATAAGCTCTTGTTTGTTATGAGCTTCGTTGATCCATCGTTCAAACACTTTTTCACCCAATCCTTCTGGACACTCGGCCGCCAGCACGATAGCGCCACCCTCCTTCATCGCGTATTTCGCATTGTCAAGCGCTTTCTGTGCTTGAAATAGGTTTATATCCTTTGGCGTGCCTCCAGCTGAAACGAGCACGACATCAGCAAGTTCAGTAATCGGAATTATGTACATCGAATCAACGACTTTGACCCCTTCGCGGTGCGCTGCAATGGGATCACCTGCGACAGCTTTCACGATCTGCTTTTTTGAGTTCAGCACGACATTTACAAGGAAGTCGCATCCGATCAACCGGCCAGCCTCCTCTAGATCTTCTCTTACAGGGCTGTCTAGCCTTCCGGCAGCCGCGTTTGGCTCGAGCATGAGTTTGTGATTTGCTTCAATAGTCTCTCGCGCGCAGATGCCAGGGAGCAGCGACTTGTATCCGCCGCTGTATCCTGCAAAGTAGTGGAGTTCAACCGCGCCCAGGCAAATTCTCACATCGGCGTCGAGTGCTACTGTGTTGGCGCAGACGCGCGTGCCGCGCGACGTTGTTCCTACAAAAGCGCACTTATTGGAGTCGTGGTTGACGCAGTGGTAATCGTTAAAGACGTCATCGCCTACGAGCGTTCTCATCTCTTGTCCGGCTAACGGCCTGTGAATTCCGAGAGCAAACAAAATCGTTACCGAGTCTTCGGGAATCCCGGCTCTGCGCAGGTCTGCTAAAACGTAAGGAAGCAGCTTCTTGGTCGGCGTCGGCCTCGTTACGTCACTCACAATGATGACGGCTGTCAAGTCTTTTTTGGAGGCCTTACGCGCTGACACGATTTCGTTGAGCGTGGGTCTATCGATAGGATGTTGCATCGCGCAGATAATCTCACCTTCTTCATCTCCAGCCACGATTTCGTTTGGTTGGAGTACCTGAATCAGGTTTCTTTCGTTTACCGTGACGGCGGTTTTTCGGTCTCCGTAGTTGAGAGTCAGCCGAGATTTACCCATACAGGGACTGATACGTATTTTTTAGTATATCAATATGCGACGCCCCACGGGTGCACTCAAAACAAGCAGAAGTAGTTTCATATAGAATTATTGCCATAAAAAAGAACGCAGTTACGTCATATCGCATTGCGAGGAAATGGAGGAGCCTAAAGTTGTACAGATCATACGCTGAGATGCCGAAAATCGAGCTTCCGGGCAATTTGGAGGTCAAGATCAGTGACAGCACCCTAAGAGACGGATCTCAAATGCCGGGCATCGTATTAAAGAAAACACAGAAACTTAAGATATTCGAGTTCTTGCACGAAATGGGCATAGAAAAGCTCGAGTGTTTTGTTTTCAATGAAAGGGACCGCAGCTTGGTCCGCGATATGCTCGATTGCAATTATGATCATCCTGATATCACAGGGTGGGCGCGCGCCAACGTCGCCGATATCGATGCGAACCTTAGTATGGAAGGCATAAACGAGGTAGGCATTCTGATGTCCATATCGGACACGCACATTTTCGACAAACTTGGCTTGAAAGATCGAGAACAGGCGCGCGACAAGTACACTGAAGCTCTCCAATACGCCGTCGATCACGGGTTGAAGGTACGATGTCATCTCGAGGATATTACGCGCGCTGATATCCCAAACTTCGTGATACCTCTTGTAAAGGAATTGCTAAGCATTGCTCCTGATGCGATTTTTCGAATCTGTGATACTTTGAACTACGGCGTTCCGTTCGAAGAGACTCCGCTGCCGTTCAGTATACCTAAGATCGTGCGCGCCTTCAAAGAGATCGGCGCGGAGGACCTTGAGATGCACGTTCACGACGACTTTGGACTCGGCGTTGCCAACACTTTGGCTGGGTACTGGCACGGAGCGAACTGGTCGAGTTTGACTTTTATGGGCATAGGTGAGCGTGCAGGAAATACCGAGCTTGAAAAGATTCTCACCTTTCTTTTTTGTCGCGTGAAGGGATTCGAAAAGTACAATCCCGCACCAGTTACCGAGCTCACCCGCTATCTCGAACACGAGCTCGCTTTTAGACTCCCGCGAAACAAGGCCATCGTCGGCGAAAATATTTTCGCCCACGAAAGCGGCATACACACTGACGGCGTATTGAAGAATCCTTTTACGTACGAGCCATTTCCGCCGGAGGTTGTGGGCGGACAGCGCGTACTTCTTGTCGGAGACTCCTCTGGGAGGGAAGTAGTGCGCTACAAGATGCAAGAAGTCTTGAACGAGCTTTTGGGCGTTGAGGTGAACTTGAGGAAAAACGACCGCAGGATCAAGATGATCTGCAACGACATTCATAAACTTTACGATGAGGAGGCGCGCACCTCCAGCGTTTCAGATGATGAACTCAGGGAGTACGCGATTAAATACTTCCTAACGAGCGAGGAAGCGTTCCCGCCCTGGATTGCCCATACTCGCTACGAATAAAAGCCAGGGGGAAGCAATACGAAGGAGTGCCGCTACCGCAGGCGTGAGCGTGTCCTGCTCGGATCGGAAGGCCTCGATTTTTACTCTTGTGTCCTGGCCGGCGAAGGCATTATGGTTCACGAAGTGCAGTGCGATGAGTGCTCGATCGAAACGCTACGTGAAGGTTTCGACTGTCGATACATGTCTCCGAAAAAGCGCTTCGTAAGCGGGGGGCTTTCTCAAGAGTGCGTGAGCTGCAGCAAGAAGCGTCTCGTGTTAGACCAAAGCCGAAGCGCTTGCGCGGCCTGTTCAGAAAAAGAATGAGGCTTTTGGTCGATCGCGTCAAGGAGCTGAGTCCTGGCCCCCCTCAACTTTTTCCATGATGCACTCGGTCACTTGGCTTGTTTTAAGAGCGCCTCCGAGGTCGTACGTCGTGTTGCCTTCGGCAACGGTCTCTTGGAGGGCATTGAATATGATTGCGGATTCGTGTTTTAAGCCTAAGTAATCGAGCATCCATGCTCCGGCGAGTACGGTAGCCGTGGGATTCACCTTATCAAGGTTTTGATACTTGGGGGCTGAACCGTGAGCGGGTTCAAACATGGCATAAGCGTCGCCGAAATTCGCCGAGTAGCTCATTCCAATGCTCCCAACCAACGCCGCACACTCTTCACTTAGTATGTCCATGAAGAGGTTAGTAGACAGCAATATCGATTTGTCGAATACTTGCGGATTCTTCACGAGTTGTTGTGCGACGTTGTCCACGTGGTACTCCCAGAGTTCTATGCTGGAGTACTCGTTTTTAACCTCGCGAACGGCGTTGAGAAAAGCGCCGTCCGTCTGCTTTAGTATGTTGCTTTTGTGGATAGCGACAACCGTTTTCCAGCTTCGTTTGTCCGCCTCTGCAAAAGCGAAGTGAGCTATTCTTCGACTCGCCGATTTCGTGATTTTCCGTAGGGCGACGTACATATCGCTCGAGAGCTGCACTTCACTGCCCGAGTACATGCCCTCAGTCGCTTCGCGCACGCACACAAAGTCGACATCTCCAAGAGGACGGGGGGTATTCGGAAACGTCCGTATCGGACGAACGTTTGCAAATAGGTCCTTTTCCTGCCTAATGGTAACCGCGACGCTGCGTGGGGAACCGGGCCCCCCGGGTGTTGTTGTCGGCCCTTTGAAACACGCTTGAGTTGAGTTGATTACGTCCCAGGTCTCATCGGGAATCAATGAGTTTCCTGCGTGAGATTCGTACCAATCGCTTCCCGCTTCACAAGGGACCATATTTAGGGGCGCCCCGGTAGCAGTAACGATTCGCATCATTGCTTTGACCAGTTCAGGTCCAACTCCATCTCCCAATATGACGGCTACTTCTCGCATTTCATCACCAGAACTTCAGTTGTTAAGAACGCTCAATTCGTTAGTCCGTGAATCCGCCACGGGCGTCCAAGTATTGCATTAGTCCGCCTCTTTCTAACAATTCTTGCATGAACTGTGGAATGGGCTTGAAGCGATACTCGGCATTTCGATTCTCGCTTTGAATCACCCCTCTACCGAAATCGACGTTAAGCATCTCGCCTCGGGTCACGTTGTTTGAGATGCTCTCGCACTCCACCAATGGAAGGCCGATATTGAAGCCATTTCGGTAGAATATGCGAGCGAAAGAGTCGGCGATGACGCAGGAGATACCGCAAGCTTTGAGAACCTGTGGGGCTTGCTCTCGTGATGAGCCGCACCCGAAGTTCGCGCCAGCAACCAGAATCGGATCTTTCAAGCGCGTGCAATCATCATAAAAGTGCGTATCGAGTGATTCAAAGGTATGCCGAGCGAGCTTGTTCAAGTCCAGCTCATCATATTTGTATTTGCCAGCAATGATCTCGTCTGTGTTAGTATCACTAGGAAATACTCGGACAACAGGCCCTTCAATTTTCATGTTTTCCTCCATCGAGAACAGCGTTCAACGCTCTAAACCTCGCGGATCTGTGATCTTCCCTCCGATCGCACTTGCTGCCGCTGTTGACGGACTCGACAGGTAAATGAACGAATTATCGTTGCCCATCCTGCCTTTGAAGTTTCTGTTTTGCGTGGAAAGAGCAACTTCGCCATCTCCCAAGGCGACCGTCCTTCCTATGCAAAAGCCGCATCCAGGGGGGCCTATCGAGGCGCCTGCCTTTAAAAGCGTTTCTAAGACTCCCTCTTTAAGGGCTTCTAGAAGGACACCGCGGCTTGCAGGGTAAATCACGAGGCGCGCTTTGCTCTGATGTCCATCCAGAATGCGTGCCGCCGCACGGAGATCTTCAATCCGTCCGTTTGTGCACGAGCCGATGCATACTTGGTCTACCTCCTGACCTTCAAGCTCCGTAACCGGAACGACGTTATCGACCTTGTGGGGTTTAGCGATCATCGGAACGATAGTCTCGGCGCGAATGCGGACCTCCTCAACATAAATTGCATCCTTGTCGGCGCACAAAGGCGTAAAATCACTGCTGCGCCCGTAGTGCGCTAGATACGCTTCAACCTTTTCATCTGCTGCACACATTCCTACCTTAGCGCCGGCTTCAATTGCCATGTTTGACAACGTAGCGCGGGACTCGACGCTCATCGCTTCAACAGTGTCGCCGTAGAATTCAAGAGCCTTATAAGTGGCCCCGTCTGCTGTTATTCGTGAAAGCAGTTCTAAGAACACGTCCTTCGAGTGCACGCTTTTCGGCAGCTTTCCGGAAACCTCTACGTGGACGGTTTCTGGCACCTTTAACCACGTTTTTCCGTAGGCCATGATCGAAGCCACGTCAGTCGAACCCATCCCAGTGGCGAAAGCGCCGAGTGCGCCGTGGGTGCACGTGTGACTGTCTCCGCCCACTATTATCTTATAGGGCGACGCGTACCGTTCGAGGACAATTTGATGACAAATCCCATCACCATTTTCATAAAAATCCAACCCGTACCTGTGGGCAAACTGCCGCATGAGCGTTTGGACGTTGGACACTTTCTCCGAAGGAGAGGGCGAAGCGTGATCGCAAAAAGCCACGACGTTTTCTGGAAACTTTACTGAGTGTCCGCCCAGTTCCTGGATCGCAAGTGGCAGGGTGCCATCGTGGGCGAAGACCAAATCAACTGGAACGGTGACGATATCGCCACTCGCGGCATCAACCCCGCTGCGCTTTGATAGAATCTTCTCTGATATTGTTTTCAAGTGAACTACCTCGTCTGGCTAGCGCCATTCTTCAAAAAGCGGTCGTGCAAATCGCACAGAGCCAATGAATAACGTTGTGCTCCAAATAGTGGTTACGCTGAATGAGCTATTATCTTTTCCGGTGTTCATCGCTCCTCTTCTTGCGTTTGAGCCGCGCGGTTACTTTGTCTGAATCTAAAGACGAGCACAAGGATAACGGCTCTCGCTTATCGTAGATAGTGTGACCGCAGCAAGACGTAGAGCGCAATGGGTATGCCGAGAGCCGCGCCAAGACTCTGCGATATAGTCGTCGCATACGCGGCACCTAAAGCGCCCATAGCCGGTATCAAAACCAAGTTCAGCCCAACGTTCACCCCCGTCAGATAGGTCGCATTCAGCACGTGTACCTTCTGATTGTTCGTTGCGTCCAGCAACAGGCTGGTTGGGATCGTTACCAAATTCACGGCAAATCCGATGATAAGGATGTTGATGAACACGATAGACTCGGCGTATTTCGGCCCGAACGCCAAGATCATGAGTTCTCCCCCGAAAGCATACGTTACCGCCACAATGACAAGTCCTGCTACAGCGAAGTAGCCGAGATATTTAGCGAGTTCCTTTTTGGATACCCTCCTCTCGTGCACCATTCTCGAGACAATGGGAAAGAATGCGCCAGTGAGCGCGAGGACAGCCATGTCCCCTATTCCCACGTAGTTGACCGCTGGGGTGTACAGTCCGACCTGCGTCATATTGGTCAACAGTGAGAGCATAATGGTGTCCACCCGTTGCCAGACTGTCCCAAGCAGCCCCGCAATGCCAAACCAAAACGCCGGCATTAGTAAAGTATAATCTAATATGGGTCTGAAGTTCAGCTTGTAGTAGTGAATTCGTCGGCTGAGTACGAAACTCAACACCAGGCTGACAAAAGCGGCTATGATGATCGCAAGTATGACGCCGGGCACGCCAAGTCCTGCGATCAGAAAGATCAGCGCGAAAGAGGCAAAAGTGGTTCGTTCAGCGATCTGAATGATCGAGATGTACTTCATGTCCTGGTAAATGTTGAAAACGGCGCTGAACATGCTCCCGATGCCGCCCATCAAGAGCGTGATAGACATTAACGCGATCAGCGCCTTCACCTCGAATGAGTAAGGCGTGAAAAGAGCGAATACGATCACAGCAAGCATGGATGCGAGGGACATGAGATACTTGAGCCCCATCGCGCTAAAAATGAGGTTGTGTGTATCTTCAGGGTTTTTTGCTCCTTCGCGGATTATGACTGTGTTAATCCCGAAATCCGTGAAGATGCCGAACAAGGTCACAAACGAGATCACCGTAATATAGGAGCCAAAGTCTGATACAGGCAGCAATCGCGCGATGTAAACGGTGATGACAAACGAGATTACTGCAGAGATCGCATTTCCACCAAACAAAAGCGCGCTGTTTTTAATGCCGCGCACCAATGACCCGCGCTTCAGCTTAGCTGTTTTTTCGTCATTAGTTGATGCCATCTCTTATGTGCTCACGTCTTCCGGCCTATCAAAACAACAGCCCACAAAACTCGAAGGATTTGGCAGCGTGCAAATTACTTGGAGTCGACGAGGCCTCCATAGATTGCTTCAAGCCTATCGACCACGGCGCTCCAAGTGAATTGTTCAATTACCTTCGCCCTGCCTTGAATGCTCTTCTCTCGTTCCTGCTCCTCATTGTCAAGAATATCAATGATGTTTTCGGCAAGAGCTCGTGTATCTCCATACTTAAATATTCTGCCGATATCTCCGACGACGTCGGGGATCCCTCCAACGTCTGAAGCAACAATTGGGGTACCACACGCCATCGCTTCGAGCAAAACGATGCCAAAAGCTTCCCACTCACTCGGTAGAACGAATACGTTGGCAGCCGCATATCCTGACTTAAAAAGTTCATAACTGTCTATATGGCCTGTGAACTCGAAGTAATCATCCAAATTGTTTGCCCATATTTTCTTTTTGAGCCTTTTCAGCACGCCCCAATCTTCCCCTACTATGACGAATTTTGCTTCAGGATACCTCGCAACGACGTCATATGAGGCGTCTACCAAGTGTTCCAGTCCCTTGTTATCTGCTAATCTTCCAGTATAAAGGATCATCTTCTCATCGTCGTCCATCCTGTAGCGCCTCCGGAAAAGTCGACCGTCGGGAATAGGGGTCCAGTCTTCTATGTCTAATCCGTTTGGGACGGTAACGCACTTCGTTAAGGGCGCGAATCTTCCGATGAAAGGCTTTTCACTGTCGGTTACAACCAGTACCTTATCGACCATTCTGTAAACGCGACGCGAAACGAGGATGTCGTCTAGTCCCATCAGGAATCGTGCGGCGGGCGATTCCACGTTAGACGGCGGATGAAAGTGAGGGGTGACCACTAGTGGCATCTGGTATCGTCCTTGTCGACGGCCCCGTTTCAATTTCGCTGCAGCGCACGCAAGAATCTGGTAATAGCGGTGCGAATGGGCGTGGACGATATCATCTTCAGCGTCGAAAATAGTCTTAATCAAGCCAGGAATGGCGGGGTATGCTGCGTAAGGGAATGGGTATCGTTTAACTGGCAGCCGAACTACCCGCACGCCGTTGACGTAACTATCTGCCGTGTATTCTTCAAAGCATTGCCAAGGCACCTGTGTTTTCAGGTTTGTTGTATAGACCGTCACGTCGTGGCCTCGTTGCACCAACCGCTCTGAAATCTTTTGTATGTGCGTTTCCACGCCGCCGGGAGCGAGATACCTGATGCAAACTTGCGCTATTTTCAATGTCATCACCCCCTCTTTTAGCGACTTAAACGGAGAAAAAGGATTTTTTGTACAGTATTACAACACTACCAAGCTGTATTTATTTGTAATATGACGAACAGATGGTTGCTCGAAGTGCTTACTGTGCACCGCCTAGATGAACTAAGCAAAGGAGCTTGACTCGCTTCCGAAATGAGAGCCATTAGAACGAAGGATAAACCGGAAATCAGAGGTAAATGCCTTAGCTGCCTTCAGTCCAGAAGTGATTGCGAGTCGGAGCTCGGAACGGCATTATAGGCTCATGAAAGTTACTGTCATCGCACCTTTTCCCCAACAGAAAGATGGGATACCACGGGTCGCCGAGGAGCTTCTCAAAAGAATATCCGAGTCAGATGAAGTGGACGCGGTTTCAGTCCTCGCTCGTCAAGGCATAGACTTCATTACTCCTTCTCTCCTCGTTAATCAAAAAGTCTCACTTTTGACAATAGCGCGTTTTCTAACACCTCAGACTATGGTGAAACTTATACGGTTGTATAAGGAAAGTGATGTGGTTCTGTTCCTGGCCCCACCATGGGACGTGCTCGACCCTTTAGAGGCTTTGTATTTTTTTCTTCTGCTCATAAAGTACGGCTTTCTGCCTAGGTCAAGATGGATCCAAGTCGTGCACGATTTTATACCGTACGTTTTTTCTGAGGACGGTATCCAAGGCAGGCGGACCATGAAGCTCTTCAATACGTTTCAAAAACACTTCAGCGACGTACCTGAAAAATACATTGCGGTCTCACAATCAACGAAAAAGGACGCAATGCGTTTTTGGGGTCTGCAAGCGGACAGAGTTGTGGTGATTCACCACGGCTCGTTCATCGCTCCAAAAAGTCCTCGAGATGATTTCGGAAGTAACAAGATCCTGATCGTGTCTGATATCTCTCCACGGAAAAATCATCTCCGGCTGATAAAGGCGTTTGAGCTCGCGCAAAAACGCTCTCAAAATCCTTTGCAATTAGTCATCGCAGGATATATGAGAACCGCCATTCCCGAATTAGAGGCCACCCTTCAGGATATCAAAAAGCGAAATGAAAACAGCCAAATCACATTTGCGGGATACTTGCCAGACGAGGACATACTGACCCTGTATGAGCAAGCCGACGTTTTCATTTACCCTTCGCTTTACGAAGGATTTGGACTCCCTGTACTCGAAGCGATGGCGTGTGGGTGCCCGGTTATAGCATCGAACGCCTCCTCGCTGCCAGAAGTCGTCGGAGAAGCAGCTCTCCTCGTTGATCCGTATGACGTCGAAGCGCTTGCGCAGGCAATGCTCACCGTGCTCGAGGACGACGACTTAAAAAGAGAGATGAGTAGAAAAGGCGTAGCGCAAGCGCGGAAGTTTTCGTGGGACAAGGCCGGTGAGGAATTGTTGGTGGTTTGCCATGAAGTGGCAGAAAAAGCGGGTCAAGCCACGTCTTAAAAGCGCAATAGTGCGCCTCTAAGTCGTATGTACGATCAGCGGGAAGGTGCCTTCGCCAGGATCTTCTTTCGTGTCACAGGTCGACGCCACAAGCTTCGAAAGCGCTCTTAAGTACTGCAACGATGCGCTGTCCTGAGTCTCCGTTACCGAACGGGTTATCCCAATTTCGTGGCTTGTTTAGCATCGCTCTTGCCCCTGTTACGATCTGATCAGCGTCGGTGCCAACCACTAAGTTGCTGTGGACTGCTACTGTCTCAGGCCTTTCGGTGTTATCTCTAACCGTTATGCACGGGACTTTGAGAGTGCACGCTTCCTCTTGCACACCTCCAGAATCGGTGATAATAAGCTTCGCATTTGCTTCCAACAGCAAGAACTCGAGAAAGCCGATAGGAGGAGTCGAGATAACCCCGTCTAAGGCTAGATCGAACTTTGCCACTCGGTTCTTAGTTCGTGGATGCATTGGGAATATTATTGGCGCATCGAATTCATCGTGCAGCGCTTTTAATCCTTTCAAAATTCCGCTAAGGCGTGCTTTGTTATCGACGTTCTCTCGTCTATGCGCGGTTGTCAGAAAGTAGGTTCTTTTGTCAATATCCAGCTCTTCGAGGATACTAGCTCTTTTTTGTGCAAGTTTAAGGTTCTGGCGGACTGCGTCCACGATAGTGTTACCCGTCACCGATATCTTGTTTTTAGGAATTCCTTCGGACAAGAGAGTTGCTTCAGCTTTCGCTGTTGGGGCAAAAAGAAAATCGGAGATATGATCAGTAAGCACGCGGTTTATTTCTTCTGGCATGAACCTATCGTAACTTCTTAAGCCTGCTTCCACGTGCCCCACTTCAACGTGAAGCTTCGTCGCTGCAAACGCGCTAGCAAAAACGGAATTCGTGTCTCCTTCTACTAAAACCACGTCTGGCTGCTCTTTGATCAAAGCCCTTTCGACGCCAACCAGGATCCTGCCGGTTTGTTCTGCGTCTGTGCCCGATCCCACGCGAAGCGCGTAATCTGCGTCACGAAGCTCAAGTTCCTCAAAGAAAATTTTATCCATATCGTACGAATAGTGCTGTCCGGTGTGTATAATCAAGTCATCTATTGACTGTTTTTCACATTCGCGTATCACTGGGGCCATCTTGATTATTTCAGGCCGAGTTCCGACTACAAATGCTAACGTGGACACTTCTGACGCACCTACTTCGTCTCACAGTTGCGCGAGTTCGCCCGTTCTGTCTATTTGTGGTACGAAGTGATTAGTAGTGATTAGTCCAGCTATGGAACGGACTGATAGATAATGTTTGTTAGGAACTCGATATGCGTGCCGCGACCTTCAGTTGCAGTCGGGCGGCTTGGCGCGAACCTTGCTCTCGACGTTGAGGAAATACTGGGGCTGGTTACCCGAAAAATATCGCAACAACCCAAGTTGGACCGGTAACGTTGTCGGCTAACCAGATAAAGGCGCCACTCACAAACAGATTCGCCCGGGGTAAAAAATACGTTAAAAAGCGAGTTTCTAGCTCTTTTTGCAGCCTAGGACACCGCTTACGTGTTTTTCTGTGTGAAAGCCGCTCGCAAAACTTGGCACTAAGGTTCGCTGAGGCTGCGCAGGGCGTCCGCTTAAGCGTCCCATTTGGTTCGCTTCTCATTAAAAGTAGACCACTTGGACTCTTGGGTGTTTTTTGCGAAGCTCTTCGGATAGCGCGTTGAACTGACGTTCGGCACCTGGAAACGGGTCTACCAAGACTATGTCAACTCGGGAATCTTGAATATTGAACTCCTGAAAATCACCGTGATAGAGCTCTATGACGCCGTTATCAGTAGTAGCTGTGCAGAATAGCTCAGGGGCCTTGTCGAACTCTTTTTTGGTCATTGGCGCGCGCTTTATCGTCCGTATGCCGAGTATTCTTTTGTTTACTCGCAAGTTGAGATACGCATTCTCCACGGCCGGCAGCCAAGCGTCATTGAGAATGACTCTTTGAGCGCCCATGAGCACACTCATTAGACCGAGAGTACCGGGCCCAGCAAGTGCGTCAAGCACAACACGGTCGGACACTGGAAGTGCTCCTAGTTTTGCCATCTTGACCGCGTTGTCGTGCTCTATATGAATCTTTGATTGACTCTTGTATATTACGATCTGCCCGTAAGCTGAGGCTACTAGGTCGGCTCGGATGTCGCAACCTGCCAAGACGCGGCAGGTGTGCGGCTGGGCTTGGCTGTAAGCTAGACCAATTACTCGCTTTGTATCTCCAAAGATCACTCCTGCGACTTCTGGAACTTCTCGGAGAATTCTATCGCTCGCATCTGCAATAAGTCGTTGATTGGTTAGGAGAAGCAGGTTATGGTACCCGATGTGTGGCGGAGCGTATGTGGGGACGCCAGGCGACAATAGTGGCGTACCTACTTCTCGAAGCGACAGCTTTGGTCGGTCTTTGCGTTGAACCGACGTGGCGAGTATGTGCGCCATGACGGCATCGAGGGGTCTTCTTCCACAGTTAGTGCACGCCAAATCGTTAAAACTGATATCCGACAAATTGATTGCGTCTGTTTTCTGAAGGACCAGATCGTGACATGCCTGGCACTTTGCGTACATTGTGGGGGCAATTTTGAGGACGTGTTCGGCGGAAGTCACGCAAGAAAGGCTGCCACAGTTCGGGCAACGAAATCTCATCGCATTTGTATTGTTCGCTGCGCTATATAATGCTCAGCTAGCTCAGTTCATGTGCTGAACAACATCTGTTGAAGCACGACTCGAGAACAGCGTCTGCGCAAATCTACAAATCTCGGGAAGCCTAGGCAGTCGAGTGTCCAAACGCAGCGAGTCCAATCTAAAGGCCCACAAGCAAAGCGTCGAAGGACAAGCGCGTGTTAAAAAAAGTGGACCGGTCGGGAATTGAACCCGAGGCCTCTACCATGCCAAGGTAGCGATCTACCCCTGATCTACCGGCCCTTCTCTGCGCTCAGCTTGCCTTCAGTAGGCCGCTCGAATCCTTCAACAGCGTTTTCAGCTCAATACATATAAGCATTGCTTTGCGCGAAGAAAGGTGCGACGCGACGTCGCCTTCTTAGGAAGGAGACAAGAATTCTTATATATTGCATTAACCTATAGGCATTGCGCTATCAACGAATGGGCCCGTAGCTTAGCCAGGTTTGATTCCATCCTGTGTCGTTTCAGGATGGAGAATATGCACACGGCTGATAACCGTGAGGTCAGGCGTTCAAATCGCCTCGGGCCCATCATTTTCGACTACCCGGGACGGCATCTTGTACGCTAAACCTTGACATATGGCGACCGTGCGTTGATCGTCGGTCTTCACTACGATCTTATAAAGCGCGGTACTTTTTCCTGAGCTCTCTTCCACAGCCTCTGCTACAAGCCGCGTGTTAACTTGGACTGGTCGTCGGTAGGCGATGTGGAACGACAACGCTACTGCAGTCTGATTAAACGAGTTGCAAGCGGCAGCAAATGCCGCATCAGCGAGCGAAAAAATTAGGCCCCCGTGCGCAAAGCCATTGAAATTAAGCATTGGTTCAGCCACCGTCAGATTTGCCTGAGCGTACCCCCGTTCGATCTTTGTGATCTGAATACCTAGAAAGTTCGCATAACGGTCGCTTTTCAGCTTTGCCAAGACGTTGCCGAGCTCATTGTTTTGAGTTTTTCTTTTCGGACTCATCACGAATCAACTGCTAAGGGCTTTCTTTTCGCTTTGACGTTCAGCTGCGCGGGCGCTGCCTATCCGCTTGTAGCAATTTGTTGGATTGGTCCATGCCCCGAAACTGCTAAACTTTGGTGTGCGTGTATTTTGGGTTTTGAAGGGTTTAGCATCTGCTATACGGGCTTACTCTGGTTTAGCTGCGGTTTTTGCAAATATTTCATCTATCTTGGCGGCCATTATGAAATCGTTTTCAGACAAGCCGCCTATGTTATGGGTCGTAAGACTGATTCGCGCATAGCTGTAGGATACGAAAATGTTTGGGTGGTGCCCTTCAGCTTCTGCCAGTTGCGCCACTTTATTGATGAAGCCCATCGACTCGATGAAGTTGTTGAACCTGAAACTTCGCTTGATCGTTGTTGTGTCTTCTAGCTTCCATTCGGGCACCGTGGGTAGCAGTCCATTGATGGTTTCTAGATCAAAAGGTTGCGTGCCGACTTCGCATGGAACGCAGTGTTTCTCTGTGAGACGCGAAGCGTCCGTAGTCTCTTCGTTGCTCATCTTTACACCTTTTCAGTCTTGCGTCGTCGTATCGCTTAAGGTTATTGGAAACTGCAGCACAGCACTTGGCCGCATGAGTACGTGGGTCAATTGGGGACGAGAATTTTTGTCGTCAGTTTCTGCACGAAAGTGCTGAAAAACAGCTTTGTTGGGCATGTATCGTCATAATTGGTGCGCGGGTCAGCTTCGGCTGCCTCGTTCAGAAGTAGAAAAGTGTTCAAGGCTACGGGTTTCTGAAGTGTGCTGTCTCGCGAGCACGGCGTCTTGCGAAGTAATCTTGCAGATAAGGACCTCTGGTAAGTGGAAGTTCGAGGAGCACGAAGGAAAGAAGTTAAATGCAAACTGCTAGCAAGACGCATATCAGGGTGTATTACGCTGCTAAGTTGCTGAATTTGAAGCAGCGCTGCTCGAAAAAAGGCGTGCGCTTCGAGCACGCCAGTGAGAACCCCGTACAGTTTTCGCGTTGCGGATAACGGCGTAGGGGTGATTGACGAGATCGCGCGACGACTGATGATTTGTGCCTATCTGAAACGTGATTACGTTATAGATAAGGTGGCCCCGTTGCGGTTGTCATAGAGATTCGGCCGACGTCTAATCGTTCAATTGAACGATCATTTGGCGTTCGTGCCGATCGGGGATGACCATCGTGAGGCAATATGCGGGGGGTGCGATTCGAACGCACGAACTCCTACGAGAATAGGCCCTGAACCTATCGCCTTTGACCTGGCTTGGCAACCCCCGCTCTTAAGGCGTTCAACTGTGTGATTTACGCCGTGATATATACGTGTTGCTCCAATCGCGACAATAGGAAAACGCTTTCCATTATGTGTTCAAAGGGAGCTTGGCTAACGCCTCGCCGAGATATTCCTGAAGGCGTTTCTTTGGCCCCTTACAATAGCCAAACTGAATGATGATAGCTAGTCCACTTATCAGTGCAATCTTTCTCAATAACGGCATTGAAGTCCACATTATGTCTTTATACGTATTTAAATAGAGGAACGCGTTTGTTTTGTCTGGCAACTTGAGTGGTTTTGGTAGTGTTCAGTAAAGTTAGTTTGCGGCTTTCCGCTGTAGTTGACCCAGAAATGGATAGGAGAGACACTTAACGTGTACGGGATACCTTTCGCTTCAAACGAGCTTGCTGTGAGTACCGCTTTCGACTTACAGTCTCCTTGCTGCGATTTGAGCACGTCGCTCGGCGTGGGAAGGTACCATATGGCCCCATAGGCTTGAAAATCGTAAGTGTAATGAACGTGAGCGTCGACATATTGCTCGATAGCGCCCCCATTTGCCGGGAGCGACGCTGCAACGAGGTTCACGTCGTCTGTGGGCTTGGTCGACATCTTAAAGAAGCGCTAGACGTCTACGGGCATGACCATCGGGTTTGGAAAAAGAATCAGCAGAATCCAGATGGTAGCAATCGCTTTTTTGCGATGCAAAACCCGGTTCAGGTTCGTCTTTAAACTCAGCACTGCTATCTTTATGTACGATATACCAATTATTTAAGACTGGCCTCCGATAAGCACGGGGTACGCAAACAAGCTATGGAAATTGTGGTTTTGAGGGTGGGTCATCGAATCGAGCGCGATCGCCGCGTCACGACGCACGTAGGTCTGTGTGCCAGGGCGTTAGGAGCCCAAGGGATGCTTCTCGCTGCTTCCGACCGCTCTGTCGTGTCTACAATACGCGACGTAGTGCAACGTTGGGGGGGCAGCTTCTGGATTCGCGATAACGCCAACTGGAGGCGAGAGATCGTGAAATGGAAGCGAGAAATGGGCACGGTCGTGCACCTGACCATGTATGGAGAGAACCTTCCACACGCGATCGGTCGACTCGAAAGCGAGAAGCTTATGGTCGTGGTAGGAGCGGAAAAGGTGCCTCCAGACCTCTACCGACTCGCGGATTACAACGTAGCGGTTACGAATCAACCCCACTCAGAGATAGCAGCCTTAAGCGTCTTTCTTGATCACCTCCAGAGGGGGCAGGAGCTCAAGGCGGATTTTGAAGGCAAAATGAAGATCATCGGCAACATGAGTAACAAGGTAGGTGTAAAGCGTTCTGAGCAGATCAACTAGCACCGCCAGTCGAAGTGATGGAGACCAGCGGATCCTTGTCGTCGGATATAACACAAGGCATATAATATGCTCTGCGAAGCGAGCAGGGTACTACGTCGAGTCCGTAAGCCATTACGAAGATCGTGACTTGATCAAATGCGGTGACGTAACGCGTTTCATAAGAGACGAGTTCCCTGGAATAATCTCCGACTCAGACTATGCCGGCGTAAAAGCGCTCGTGAGGGGCTTGGACTATGACCACGCAATACTAGCCGCAGGTTTTGAGACACTTGAGATCCCGCGAACGGCTGGAAATCCTCCTTCGCTTTCGAGCTTCGTTAATGACAAGGGTCGTATGAGAGACAAGCTCCAATCCTTAGGCTATTCAGTCCCCGCGCACTATGGGTTAGAAGATAATCTGCCATTTCCCGTCATTCTGAAACCAAAGCGAGGTGCGGGAGGATTTAAGAACGTTCTCGTCAAAGATGAGGAGCATCTTCAAAGGAGTATTGAACAATATCATGAGAGTGGGTGGGGAGATGAATTCCTCGTTGAGGAATATGTTCGCGGTATTGATGCTAGCGCTTCGGTGCTGTCTACCGGCAAGGAGGCGGTCACTGTCGCAATAAACGAACAGCTCATCGGTCTCAGGAGTCTTGGCCCAATGCGGCGCTTCAGCTTCTGTGGCAGTTTGACTCCGCTTAAAACGACTTATGCGAAGGAAATCGAAAGAATTTCGAACTCGCTAGCAGTCGATCTGGGTTTGGTTGGTACAAATGGCATTGATTTCATCATCGGTCCAAGCGGCCCGGTCGTAATTGAGATCAATCCAAGGTTTCAAGGAACTCTCGATACGATCGAGGGATCACTTGGCGTCAACCTCGTCGAGGCCCACATAAAAAGCTGTCAGGGCGAACTAATCCCCCTCACAAAGTATCGGAGATTCGCGTGTCGCATGATCTGTTTCGCGGAGCAGGATTTTCAAGTTACCAGAGCGTGCAGCCGCGCGCATTACATGGACATACCCCAAAAAGGAGCTTACATCGAGCGGGCGAAGCCGATCATCTCGGCTATCGGATATGGTAAGTCGAGGGATTCCGCGCTCAACAACGCCACGCATTACATAGAAGCTGCAAGAAAATCCTACCAGAGCTGAGTGGCGCCGTTGTGGCCCCCTCGTGCACGAATACGCGCCATAAGCAGGTATAAGACACTTTAGCACACAAAAATAATATGATGGTTAGTGATGTTGCTGTTCGAGGTTATTTAAAGAATCTTGTCGGAGATGACGGCTTGGAAATGATTGAGCGTGCGTCCATCAACGAGTTGACCGACGAAAAAATAGCTGAAGAGACGGGTTCGAACCTCAACACGGTAAGGCGGACCCTATATATTCTTTATGAAAATCGATTAGCAAACTATCGACGTGAGCGGGATAAGGACAGTGGGTGGCTTACGTACCTTTGGAAAGTTGATTTGAGTGACATTTCGCGTAACATGGACGAAGAGGCACAAAAGCTTATTAGGAAACTTGATACGCGTTTAGACTTTGAAGGACAGAGCGTTTGTTACACTTGCGAAAACGGCTGCGGTCGATTTTTATTTGAGACAGCAAGCGACTATGATTTTGTCTGCCCCGTTTGCCATGCGGGACTTGATTATCAAGATAGCTCTGTTTTGGTCGACGCCGTAAGAAGAAAACTGGAAGAGCTGAGACGTGCTTTCGAGTAACCTCCCTTCGTCGGACAGAGCGCTTGAGCTTCTCAAGGAAAGCGGCTGCAGCGACGGACTCATGCGGCACGTAGAGGCCGTCTCCAAATACGCGGTCGAAGTTGCCGAGTCACTAGCGGATGCTGATGTAGCCCTTGTCCAAATTGGCGGGCTTCTGCACGACATCGGCAGATGCAAGACCAACGGCATTGCGCACGGCGTGGTAGGTGGAAAGCTTTTGCGAAGCTTCGGAGTCAACGAACGCGTCGCGAAGATCGCTGAAAAACACGTCGGAGCTGGAATAACGGAGAAAGAAGCTGCACGCTTGCATCTCCCTCCAGGAAACTATATGCCGGAGACCCTCGAGGAGAAAATCGTAGCCGCCGTCGACAACCTCATAGAAGGCACGCGGAGGATCACCATAGATAAGGCAGAAGCTGATTTCAACGCTAAGCTTAACGGAAATCCAGCTGCAATTCGCATAAGAAGTCTTCACGACGAAGTTTTTGGTAGCGCCAAACGGTCTGCCCCGTGACGCCAGCAAAGCAGCGATCATGAGAACGATTCATCTTATGCAGCTCGTCTGCGGCAACCCGGGTAAGGTAGCTCGATCGTTCGAGGCGATGCTGCGCAACGACCTAAATGGATTGAGCGTTACATGCTCGCTCACGCTTACCTCGTGGATCTCGGTGACCGTAGTCGGGAGTGAGGAACAGGTTGCCGCGGATGTACTGGTGAAGCAATATGGCGAGCTGCGCGACGCCCGACCGGGCGACATCGTACGCGCCTGGCTGGCGGAGATTAACGAAGATGGCATTGCCCTTGACACGGGCTGCAAACGTGTTTCGGTGCCCTGTGTCCGGCTCGAACCGTTCGGGCGTGGCACTGTTGAACAGATCGCCTCCAGATTTGGCCTGATTCATTGCATGCCCCTACAGATCCGACTAGTTGGAGAATTTGATGCAGAGTTTACGAAAAACCAAATCGACGTATTATGGCGGTGGAAAAAAGGGACCGACCGGATCAATGTCAACAACGCTTCCCGCGCGCAGATCCACGCGGCCCTGAAACGGAGTCGCCATTCGCGAGATGTCTATGCGATCGAAAGGCTCGGCATTTTGGAACATTCTATCATCTGTAAAAAAGGGACTGACGCACCGGGCCTGGTCCCGCGAATCGGTCCTTACTTGGAATCGGAGCTGGCGTGCGTCAGAGGTGGCTTAAATGCTCGCTAGCCGCCTCTATGACCTGCTCAGTTACTCAGAAGAGCGCCTGGTCAGAAGACCGAAACGCCTTTGACGCTGGCAAGTTCTAGAAGCTTATCAACAAGCGAACCTGGAACGCGTGTGTCGCAGATAATCGTCAGCGTGGGCTCATCAATAAAGTAAGGATCATCAGTCACCGCCTGCCTAATGCGCACACCAAACGCTGCAACGGTTTCTGCAACTTCTTCGATGATGCCGATCTGCGCAGCATCTTGCGGCGTTATGACAATTACGCCAAGTCCTAGAAGAGGGGCAATGTCGCGGAGAAATATCAGTGTTTTCAGGTTTGAAAAAAAGTGCCTAAGCATTTCGTCGCCTAGAATAGTGGTAGTCGTCTCGTCGACCGCTCTCCGATCGACTTTGGCCGCTCGCGAGATCTCGGTGTCAGGGATCCTAATGCTGCCCGAGACAACCTCTCCCGCGCTATTTACCTGGAATCCGTGCTCAAGCAAAACTTCTACAACCCGCTCTTGAGCGGGAAATTTGGCAAACCTTGCGAGCACTTCACTCCACATAAGCAGCGACTTTGTTAAGCTTTTTAGCTTGTACTCTAATGGATGGTACATACAAGAAGTTTGCGCACACCATGCGGCTAGATACGTATCTCGTTCGGGAAAAGCTTATCGCATCGCGTTCACGCGCGCAAAGGGCGATCAAAGGTGGGTTTGTTACAGTCGACGGTAGAACCGTCGTGAAGCCTTCGTTTGACATCACGCGTTACCAGCTGGTAACCGTTGGTGCTGCCGCCGACAGGCCGGCTGGGTATTGGAAACTAAGAGGAATACAAGAGGTGTTTGAGCTAATAAAAACTGATGACGCGGTACTTGACATTGGCGCGAGCGCCGGCGGATTCTTGTCGTGCGCGGCGGAACTGGCGCGGGAGGTTTACGCGGTCGAGTTCAGTTTGTCGTGCAAGTCATATCTTGAGGCGGTAGCAGAACGGTATCCTGGCCAGGTAACTATCATTTACGCTGACGCATTTTCTTTTGATTTTAGGCGTCTTGGAGTGCGCTTTGACGTTCTGCTAAGCGACATTACAGCAGAACCAACCGACGCACTTAAGCTTCTCGCAAAGGTGTCAACGGTTCTGAAAACCGGAGGGTTACTCTTGCAGGTTTTTAAAGGAAAAGTAGCAGAACAAGCTGCAGGGGCTCTTATGATGCGTATTGAGCACGAAGGCTTCAGAATCGTTAGGGTGCTGAGCGCGCAGAAAGATGAGCTTTACGTCATTGCTCAAAAGAAGAGGAATGATGCGGACGCCGAGGAAGGGATTTGAACCCCTGCGAGGCGAGAGCCTCACCAGCTGTCTGATAACGAGACCTCCAGGCTGGCGCCGTAGTCCACTTGGCTACCTCGGCACTTCAGATGCGCTAGCCGGGATTCGAACCCGGGTTTGAGACTTGGCAAGCCTCAGTGATAACCGCTACACTACCAGCGCAAAAATCGAGCATACGATTATGCGCTCGTATCTATATAAAAGTTATCAGCACGACGATAGGGCATTTCGCGCTAGTTTAACGAAGGAAAGCGCACGATTACTGCGAGGTCAGCTTAGGTAACCTACGCCTTCGAGCTTGAACTTCAGCTTGGAAACTATGGCTTCAATTTCGAAAATAGACGTCAGCGTGCCATCATAGGCGATGACGACAGTTGCGTTGTTAGTGTTGATCTCCACGCTAGTAACCCCGTGCCTATTCGAAAATGCGTTGCTTAGCACGTCGGCATTCATTTGCTCACTGAGTTCTGCGATTTTAAGGCGTATTATTTTGAGATGTTCTATGCGAGTCAAAGAACCACGCTATTTACAACTTATTCATCCTTTATAAAACGCGCACCGACGTCGCTCGCTCGACCTCTGCCCAATGCGTTTTGGCTCGCTCCTGTTTTTCTCCGTACGTCGTTGTACGGAGCGTCGCCATCGCAAAGTATAAGCTGAAAATTCGTCTAGAAGAGCCTATGGAATATGAAATTTACTACAAACCAACCTACAGCCTCGCAGAAGTAAGACTGTCAGATGGCGAAAGCATTCAAGCTGACCGGCGATCTATGGCCTACATGAGTGTGAATTTAAGCGTGAGCACCGGAATCAAGGGAGGTGTCCTCCGCGGGCTCAAGAGGACTGTGCTCGGTGGCGCTGACATTTTCCTGAACACGTTTGTAGCGCAGGGCGACGCGGTCGTTGGCATCGCTCCCCCTTACGTCGGTGATATTGCGTACAGGGAGATAAAGGATGAGACGCTTCTTATCCAAGGAGACAGTTTCTTGGCGGGCTCGCAAAGCTTAGATTTAGATACGAAGTGGGGCGGCGTCAAAGGGTTCTTGTCGGAGGCGGGGCTTTTTTTCGTGAAAGTCTCTCAGTCCGGGTACGTATTTATTTCAAGTTTTGGGGCAATTCAAGAACGAAGAATCGACGGACGGTTTCGCGTCGACACCGGGCACATTGTTGGATTCACTGAAGGCCTCGACTGGAAAATTGGGACGTTTGGGGGCGTTAAATCGACTGTTCTTGGTGGAGAGGTACTGGTTACCGAATTTAGTGGAGAGGGGACGGTCTACATACAAAGTCGGAGCGAAAAGATGTTCGTTGACTGGTTAACGCCGCTGTTGCCGCAGCAAGAGAAAAAGTAGAAGCTCGTGTGTGTAGTGGGAATGCCCCAGCCCGGATTTGAACCGGGGACAACCAGATCTTCAGTCTGGCGCTCTCCCAGGCTGAGCTACTGGAGCGTCACTCGCGGGTGAATCCCGCCTCCCCGATTTGAACGGGGGACATGTCGGTCTACAGCCGACCACTCTGCCAGACTGAGTTAAGGCGGGTGACGACAGTATTGCGACCGTTATTACTTATTCTTTACTGTGTTCGGTGAGCGATTTTATATGACTAGAGTGATTCTGATTCTGGTTTCGGGGCGCTTCAGAGCTTCTTTATAGTGCACAGCTAAATTTGGTAGTTTAATATACAGTTTTTTTTATAAAAAAGAGATAACAAAAACTTAATATTGCAGTAGGGTGATTAGGAGTCAGACGAGTAACAGACATGTGTCTGACACTAGGCAGCTTTTTGTGGTCTCTGAAGCAGACAGAAGTCAGCTCTTCGTCTGACACTACAAAAACTTGCAAATGGTTGCTATGGAGCGAATCACACTGAGATTGCCAAAACAACAGCTAGAACTCATAGACAAACTAGTGGTAGCGGGCGAATTCCCCTCGAAGAGCGAAGCAATCCGTGCAGCTGTTCGAGACCTGGTTGACACCCATTATGAGAAGCTCCTCAGCAGAAAAGAACGAAGTGCGGTTTTGATTTAGTACAGGTGGCGGTAGATATGCAAAGTATTGTCGAGGAAGCTTTGCGACGATGCGAAATGGAAAAGCAGCGACCTCAGATGCTTCAAGATGAGGAAGAAGAAGAATTTGGAGCCCCTCGGATACTCATTGTGGGCTGCGGAGGGGCTGGCAACAATACGGTCAACCGACTCTACAACATAGGAGTTGACGGCGCTGAGACCATCGCGCTCAACACTGACAAGCAGCATTTGGACATGATCGACGCCGATATTAAGGTGTTAGTCGGCAAATCGATTACGAAAGGGTTGGGGGCAGGTGGAGATCCTGAAGTCGGGCGGTGTGCGACCGAGTTAGGTCGTAGGACGCTGGAAACGCTGCTTAAAGATACCGATCTTGTGTTCGTTACCGCAGGGATGGGGGGCGGAACCGGCACAGGGGCTGCTCCGATCGTCGCGCAGATCGCGAAAGCGCATGGCGCAATCGTCGTTGCAATGGTATCAACTCCGTTCAACGTGGAACGCTCGCGGCTGATTAAGGCTGAAGAAGGACTTGAAGACCTGCGGAGAGATGCTGATACGGTTATTGTTCTTGATAACAATCGTCTGCTTGATTACGTGCCGAACTTGCCCATTGACCATGCGTTCTCGGTGATGGATCAGATTATTGCAGAAACCGTAAAAGGCATCGCTGAAACGATCACGCAACCTTCACTGATAAACCTTGACTACGCAGACGTCAGAACCATTATGAATAGCGGCGGGGTTGCTGCTATGCTAGTCGGTGAATCGCGAAGCCAAGACAAAGCACGCGACGTCGTACGCGAGGCATTCAACCATCCACTCCTCGAAGTTGACTTCCGCGGGGCGAAAGGCGCGTTAATCCATATCACAGGCGGACCGGACTTGACGCTGAAAGAGGCCGAAGAGATCGCAAAGGGCCTGACCTCTCAGTTGGATCCAAGCGCTAATGTCATTTGGGGCGCGCGTGTTCAGAAAGGTTATGAGGGCCGCGTGCGGGTGATGTCGATCGTGACTGGCGTGCAATCTGCTCAGGTGTTAGGGCCGATGTATGGCGAGCTGTTCAAGTTTGAAAGCGCAAAACAAGCCACCAGCGCCAGAAAAGGGCCACGCGTGAGAGACTTCGCCAGGGAATTCGAATCCGGCGAGATTGACAACATTCTCTAACGTGCTCGTTCATTTAATACGCTTCGGCGCCGCCTCATTTGGCCGCTTCGTTTCCTCTCGATTGCAACCCTCTCAGGATTTCGCAGCTCTGACATAGGGCCTTGACCGCGGGTTCTCCGCACTGTAGGCAGTGACCGAGCTGAAACGGCTCGCGTCGCGTTAATCCCAAGATCCTTTCAAGGCCCTTGACGAGCGCGTACTTGGTGCCTGCATGCTTAGGCTCTAACTCATTCAACACGCTTCGCACTTCAGCTCGAAATACCCCAGCAGAGTAGCGGCACTCATCAAGGCTGATAGGGATTCCTTTGAGAACAGCGTATAGCGCGACTTCTTTTTCTGGCACATATTTGAGTGGTTTGACGCGCCGAACCAGTCCTTCTTTAGCGGGATGGTCAAGCCGCAGCAGCCTGTCGATGTCTCCGCGTAAATAGTTCATTAGGACTGTCTGCGCTTCGTCATCGAGATTGTGGCCAGTGGCAAGTGTCGAGGCGCCGACAGTTTTTGCCACGCGATTAAGAAGTGAGCGTCGGAGGATTCCGCAAACCGTACACGGTCGCTCGTCCAAGCGATCGACTCTGACGTCAAAGTACTCCTCAAACGAAGCTACCTGCCATCGAACGCCGAGCTCTGTGACGAGCATTGCTGCTGATTCAAGTGCCTTATCACGGTATCCGGCAATACCTTCGTCGACAGTGATGGCCACAATTTCAACGCCACGGCGTGAGAAGAGGTCACTTAATACGGATAAAGCCACGGCAGAGTCCTTCCCGCCGCTGAACGCAACGGCGAGTGTGCCCTCGATTCGTTCCTTTCTGACCTCTTTTTTGATCTTTTTTTCGACGTCGGCGAAGAAATGTGCCTTGCAAAGATGTAGCCCTGAATATCTCTGAAATAGAACAGCAGGCGCGCTACATTTATCGCACTTCATCTCGTGTATATCTCCGCATGAATACTAATAAACTGTTCTGCAGCGCGGGGAGAAACGGGGACTGACTATGAGGCTGTGAAGATGCTTCAAGATATCGCACGCGAATTCAAGGAGCTGGAGCGCTATGATTTCCGAGTGCTACAAGCGGTCGAAACCGGCATGCGTTTTTTTGACTGGGTTCCCGTCGATGATCTGCCTAACTACGCTCGGCTGCCGCGAGACGAGGTGGAGTACCGAATCACACGGATTTCCAAATACAAGCTCGTTGAGCGGAAAACGGGCCATTACGTCGGCTACAAGCTAACCTTCGGCGGTTATGATGCCCTTGCCATTAACACGCTCGTTCGGCGCACGGCCATAGAGTCCCTTGGATCGAAAGTGGGCGTCGGGAAAGAGTCCGATATTTACGACGCTGAGCGTGAAGGCGGGCGGATCGTAATCGTCAAATTTCATCGTGAAGGCACGACGTTCCGGCACGTAAAACGATCGAGGGGTTATTTCGGAAAGGCCGAACGATGCTCGTGGATGCTTGCTTCGAGGCTCGCAGCCGAAAGAGAGTATGAAGCCATTACCACCCTGTACGGGAACGTCGCCGTTCCGAGGCCGATTGCGCACAACCGACATGTTATCGTCATGGGACTAGTAGACGGTCGAGAGATAAGCAGCACTACGCTGGGAGACCCTATCGCCATTCTTGACAAGATCATTGCGCAGATTAAGTTAACGTACCAGCTTGGCATTGTTCATGCCGACTTAAGCGAATACAACGTAGTTGTGTGTGCCGACGGAGACATCGCGCTGATCGACTGGCCGCAATGGGTCTCAGTGGCGCATCCCAATGCTGATGAATTGCTCTATAGAGACGTGAGCACCGTCTTATCCTATTTTGCTAGAAAATATCAAATAGCAAAACGAACAGAAGATGTTTTAGCATACGTAAAACAACGCGATCACGGTCCCGCAGACCGTTTTGCAGGTTAGTGAGAGTATTAGGAAGCGCGTTGGAGGTGCGACGCAATTTCGACCATTAAGGAAAACGGCGGAAATCTAGTTGCGTCAAAGAGGACGTACACTATCGTCGGTGTAGATCCCGGAACAACCACCGCTTTTGCTGTTTTGGATTTAAAGGGTCGAGTCCTTAGAACCGGAAGCTCAAGATCGTGGGGTTTTTCTGAGCTCGTCGGGCTGCTAATTGAATCGGGACACCCGCTTATCATCGCAACGGACAAGAATCCAGTTCCTGGAACTGTCGAACGAATAAAGCGAGCCTTTAACGCGATTCTGCACACGCCTGCTTCATCACTTTCGGTTGAACAGAAACAGCGCGATACGAAGCTCTTCGACTATTCAAACGAGCACGAGCGAGACGCGCTCGCCGCGGCAATCGACGCTGCCAGAAGCCTCAAAAACAAGCTTGAAAGTGTGCAGAAGAGAGCTCCTCCCGATGTTGAACTCGACGAACTTCAGATGCTCGTTTTGCGCGGACATACGGTTGATTCTGCGATCAATTTGCTCAAAAAGCCCCTAGCGCCTACTGAAAATCACGTACAGCGCCTTGTTCCAGCTCCCGAGAAGGATCTCCGGGGTCCCGATATCCTGTACCTCAAGGCAATCATCAAACGACAAGACGAGCAAATTAGTCGACTTTTGAGCTACGTGGCTGATCTGAAGGAATCGTTGCAGTTAGGCCAAGAAAATGTTGTAAAGCTGCAAGACAAGATTAGTGTCATACGGTCTCAAGACGCAAAGAACGTCAAAAAAGACAGAGAAGTTACGTTCAGGCAAAAGGAAATCGACCGCCTTTCGACCGAGCTTGTGCGCAGCAAAAGCGTCAACGAGGGCTTGCAGAAACGTATGCGTAAGCTGAAGCAAATCGGGTTAACTGAACGTAACAAAGCGGTAAAGGCAGTTAAAATCGTCAAATCCTTCAACCGAGAAGCGATTCAGGCTGCGGATGATCAATTTGGGCTGAGCAAAGGCATCGTTTTGTTCGAGGATGCAAGCGGTGGCGGCATCGCTGCTGCAGAATTGTTGGTCCACAAGCGAATACGCGCCGTTGTCGTTAAAAACGAAATGTCGCACGTAGCACGAAAAACGCTATTTAAAGCTGATATTCCTATTTTTTCGATGCGAGAGCTCGCCTTGGATCTTTCTGGCAATTTGATGACGATCGACAAGAATGCATTGGAGCTTATGATCGAGAAGGGTCAAACAGAAATCGCCAACGCAAAACAACACGAACAGCTTTGCCGGCTTGAGTCGCTTGTTGAAGCGTACAAACACGAGCGGATCATAGACACCCAGAAAAAAATTGATTGATGCGGCCGGTAGGTCATAGGCTGCGTTTTCGATCAGCGATCAAGTGTAGGACACGTTCGCGCGAGCTTACACGGACCGTTTCGTAGATGCTGTTAGGAATGCCGGTGTCCTGGCACATCGGAAGACCCGCAACACCCGCTAGCCTGACGTTTTCAAGGATCGCGCCTATGGTTCTTTGACCCGTTCGTCCGACTCAGCCTTTGCTCGTTGGCGAGTGCCCGCGTAACATCGCGCGGCAGATGTATCTCAGCTTCTTGCAGCGCCTGTGCCGCGTGACGGATGAACGCTTCTCTATTCGACGGCATTAGTCATTCAAGATAATCCATTTGGGAGCGTTTTAGTTCCTGCCGTTTTCTTTCAAGGAAACTGTAGACCGCAGCGTGTTTGGCTCCTTCTGCGAGCATCTCGATAGCTGTTCTGACGGTCTGAACTTGATCGATGTACCCGATCGTGCTAACAGTCTTGCCGTAAACAGAAACATTCGCGCCTGTGAGACTCTCAAGAGCCTCTCGCGTCTTTCCCTCTTTGCCAATTACGCGCCCCATAATCCGTTTGAGCTCCTTTGGCGTATCGGCAACCTTTGAAAGGTTTATGATATCGAGGGTTATCTGTTCATCGTCGAAAATCCGGAAGGCCTTTTCTGGGCTAAAACCTCGAGCAACCGCATTAACGACTTCTGTTGCCTTCAAAATGCCGAGCGAATCACTCTCGATCGTGACCGTGCCCTCGGCGCTATCGATGTCAAGTTTCACTTCGCCTTTTTCCTCGATCTGGGCTTTCGTGCTACCACCGACGCCAATGATGACCCCTATGCGGTCTCTAGGAACCTTCAGGTACTCCCTCATTTAGTGATCTCTCTCAAAACCGTGATCGCTGAAGCCTGCACTCCAGCTTCGTTGAAGAACTTCACCACGTTGCTGACGTCCCGCTGCAGAAACTCCTGCGCACGGGGGTGCTCTACAAGCACAGACTGCCCCATATCAATGAATACCGGATCGGCTTGGTCGTCGACAAGTATGTTGTATTCACTGAGGTCGGCGTGGACCACGTGTGCATCTTGATAAAGTCTCTTCATGAATTCGACCGTTGCGTCGTAAACCTCTTTGACGTTTTCTAAGTTTTCCACTGCCTGCTTCAAAGGCGGACAAGCGACGCCTTCTCGCCCTATAAACTGCATGACGAGGACATTTTGCCAATATTTGAGCGGCTCGGGGACGCGGACGCGTGCTTTACGCGCGCGCGTTAGGTTCCGGAATTCTTTCTTTGTCCACGCGAATACTATGTCCTTTTTGGTTCTTCTGACGTGCGCGAATCTGTAATCGCCCAGTATATAGTTGTGCATAGCCTTAAAGTCGCTCGTTTTTATTCGATAGATCTTGATCGCGAGTTCTCGTCCGCCCCTCCCTATGGCGTGGAAAACGTTAGCTTCTTTTCCCGTCGAAATAGGGCCACCAAGCGCTTGTATAAGCCCGCCGCTCGCGAGGCGATACAGAGCCTTAAGGGTGAGCTCGTCGAATACTTCGTCTCGCACCTTGAAATCGTCTGCTTCTTTGTCGCGTACGCGCAGATCGTCAATGTCTCTCTCGATGCGTTTTATCTTGTCGTCAATCAAATCAGGCACGTTGGTCATTAGTTGTTTAGTGGGCCGAGAACGCGCTGTTTAGTGGCGCTATAAGTACCCGTTCTTCTTGAGCCACTCAACCTGCGTTCCTTGGTATCGCCACACGATGTCCGCTTTATCGTCTTGAAAACTCCAGGGCACCATAACGATGACGCCGCCGACTCGTAACCAGACGCGCTTTTTCATCTTGCCGCAAATTCTCCCCATGCGAGTTTTGCCGTCTATAGAGTGGATTTTCACCCTGTTTGCGCCGAGCATGCTTTCTACACTCCCGAGGACTTTCCCTTCTTCCTTCCGTGGCAGTCTAACCTTAGTCTGCGGCTCTTGACTCAGAGAAACACCTCGTTCGTAACACGGCCCTTCTTCTTTCCGTCGAAATAGTTTAGTCGCTGCGTAACGCGCTGCGAATAGGTCCTATGATTCGTTCGATATATGTTGCTGCACCATTTTTGAGATCCAGCGGGTGAAGCTTGCCAGCGGCGTAATCCAGCTCGAGCGTGGCGAAGTCCTCGTAACGAATCGGGCCGCCGTATTGTTGGGGTCGCTCGAGTTCAACTTGCTTGAACTGGGGAAAGACATAGTACCGGTACAACTGAAGGAGGGGGTTATCTTCCGCGGTTCGCGGCGGACAATAAGCGGATTGAATCTTCTTTTTGATGGACTCAGGCGAATCTTCAATGGCTACAAGGTTGTCCCTTGACGACGACATTTTGTTCGCGTCGAGGCCGAGCAGGATTGGCGTGTGGACGCATACAGGGGATTTAAATCCCATTGAATGGAGCTCTTCTCGCGCCAACATGTGAATCTTACGTTGATCGATACCGCCAACGGCGATGTCGATGTTTAAGTATCCTATGTCCGCTGTTTGCATAAGCGGATAGATCATTTGAGACACGACAGGGTCCTCCGCGTTTCTCGAAACCTCGTCCATGCTTCGCCGAGCGCGGTTTAGCGTGGTGTGCCTCGCTAGTTTCAGAATCAGCTTGGTGTATTCTGGTTCAAGCTGATAATCGCTCCCGCGTACAAATCTCGTTCCTTCAGCAAGGCCTAAAGCGGAAAAACACTTCTGGTAGTGGTCCGCCCAGTCGCGGATTTGATCCATCGTGCCCTTTTCGTTCAGATACGCGTGCAAGTCCGCGAGCAGCACGATGACGTCGACGCCGACTGACTGAAGATCCATGAGCTTATACGCCGTTAGTAGATGTCCAAGATGGAGTGCTCCGCTAGGTTCGTAGCCGGCATAGGCGGTGATGTTTGTCGCATTGTCCAGAAGGGCAGCTAGCTCGTCTTCGGTTACGGCCTCTTCCACGTTGCTCATGACTTGTTCGAACTTCACGCTGATCACGCTGGTCGAATCAAATGCGCGTTTACGGACGTTATGGACCTATGACGCTGGTCCTGCTTGTAGTAAGCCTAATGGCTGACCTCATATTTATTTAGCTCGGTGCCATTTGTTCTGTGCGTCCCGAACGCAAATTGCCGCTCGTAACGAGCGACAGGTCGACTTGGTCGGTTAACGCGGGATGTAGTCTTCGTTGAAAAAAAAGTTGCCGCCGTAAGTTGAATGGGGTGAATCTACCGTGCCGTCTCAGAATCTAAGAGGTGGGCCTGACCGGATTTGAACCGGTGACCGCCCGGTTATGAGCCGGGCGCTCTGACCTGGCTAAGCTACAGGCCCGCTGACGCCGCCAACAGGGCTCGAACCTGTGACATCGTGGTTAACAGCCACGCACTCTACCAACTGAGTTATGGCGGCTTGACACATCTCTCTAGTGTGTTTCTTTACTTAAGCTTTAAGGTCGTAGAACAGTTTGCGCGACGAGTGATGCTCATTGTGGGCGTCTTTGGACTTCAATTTCGTGTAATCCTGTAGTTGGTTTTCACTTCACTTAGCTTGTGTAAAAACTGGTCGAGAAGTTGCTCGTAGTTCTGAACAAACTCTGAAATCCTCGAGCTCGTAATTGCCCCATACGGTGATGGTTTGATCAGGCCCTCCTGCTCTAATATTCGGAGCGAGTAGCGGACTTTGTATTTGGAATGTCCAGTCACTTCTGATAATTTCGAAATCCCAATAGGCTCACCAATAACGACTGCGTTTAAAACCTCTAAGTGCCTTTCAAGCATTTCTATCTCTTTTTCCAGTCGATCTAACATTTCTACCACACGTTTAAATAAATTGATTCTAATCATTCATATACTATGAACGTGAAGGTCTCGCAATCCACCATTCGCGGCAAACTCGACGCACCTCCGTCGAAAAGCTATACCCATCGCGCTATAGTCATGGCCAGCTTAGCGAAGACTTCACGCATCATCAAACCCTTGGTCTCTGCGGACACATGCGCGACGGTAAGCGCTTGTGAGATGATCGGTGCGACGATAAATCCTGTTGACGATGCGTTTTTCATCGAAGGCGTGCAAGGAGAGCCGCAAAGGCCTGATAATGTTATAGATTGCCAAAACTCCGGGACGACGTTGCGCTTTCTGATGGGCGTTTGCTCCTTGATTGATGGCACGACAGTTTTGACCGGGGATGCGTCGCTGAGGACTCGACCGAGCTCTCAGCTAATCGACGCTCTCAACGAACTCGGCGCAAAGGTTCTCTCGACAAAGTCGGACGGTACTGTGCCTATCATCGTCAAAGGCGTCCTTTTGGGCGGAGAATCAACGCTTACGAATCCGATGAGCTCGCAGTTTTTATCATCGCTTCTGATAGCCTGTCCGCTGTGTCAAGCTGGCAGTGTGCTGAAAGTCCACAACCTTAGCTCGCGCCCGTACGTTGCCATGACACTTGAACTGCTGAACCAAGCACAAGTTAACGTAAGCACTGATTATCATGAATTTATGATCCCCTGCTGTCAGCAATACGCAGATACGGATTTTCAGATTCCCGGCGACTTCTCGTCGGCAGCCTTTCATTTAAGTGCCGCAGCAATAACAAATTCTCGCGTGAGCGTGCACAACCTCTCTGAGTCGAAACAAGGTGACGAGAAAATTGTCCAGATCCTCAAAGACATGGGGGTACATATCTCATGGGGGGGTGATGTCGTCACCGCAGACGGTGCCGAGCTCCAGGGCATCGCGATTGACGCAGGCGACGTGCCAGATCTTGTTCCCATACTCGCGGTTCTGGGCGCATACGCTCAAGGCACTACCGACATCTCAAACGTCGCTCACCTGCGCTACAAGGAGACGGATCGACTGGTCGCCATAATAACGGAGCTGAGAAAAATGCAGGTCGATATCAAAAAGGTGGACGATACGTTGCGCATCAAGGGTGGAAGGCCCAAAGGAGCTAGCTTGAACGGATACGGGGACCATCGCATCGTTATGGCGCTTGCGGTCGCAGCGCTGGGAGCTGTGGGAGAGACCCAGATCGACACTGCAGAATCGGTAAAAGTGTCATACCCGGACTTCTTTGACGACATCTTCGCCCTCGGAGCAAATCTCGAGCAGACGAGCATTGAGAGCCTCTGAAACTCATCGCAGGGGACTTGCCTCATGAACACTTGGGGACATATTTTTCGAGTAACGACGTGGGGTGAGAGTCATGGACCAGCGGTAGGGGCAGTTATCGACGGGTGCCCGGCGGGATTGCGAATAACCCAAGAGGACATTCAAAAAGAGCTCGACCGCAGACGTCCAGGGCAAAGCAGTATAACGACACCACGTTCCGAAAAGGATACCGGGCACATACTTTCGGGCATCTACGAAGACAAGACGCTTGGCACCCCGATTTCAATCATCATCCGGAACGAGGACGTCGACTCGCGCGGGTACGATGAGCTACGTCACGTGCCTCGTCCCGGCCACGCGGATTACACTTTTCACGCTAAATACGGATGGCGAGATCATCGTGGAGGGGGGCGAGCATCAGCCCGAGAGACTGCCGCCCGCGTTGCTGCGGGGGCAGTGGCAAAGAAACTGCTCGAGCACCGAGAGATCCGCGTGCTCGGGCACGTTATCGATATCCACGGGATACAGTCCAAGTTCGTCTTTGAGAGTCCAGAGGACCTGCTCCTCGCTGAGAAGAGCATCGTGCGATGCTGTGACGCGGCTGCGTCGGACGAGATGGTCGCGTGCATCGAACGTATGAAAGAAGCTGGCAATAGCGTCGGTGGCATTGCTGAAATCGTCGCTTTCAATGTTCCTCCGGGTGTTGGTGAGCCGGTATTTGGGAAACTCGATGCAGAATTGGGTAAGGCCCTTATGAGTATCGGCGCCGTCAAGGGCGTTGAAATTGGCGTAGGCTTCCTCGCAGCAAAACTGAAAGGGAGCGAAATGAATGATCAATTCGCGACGACGGATGGCCGAATAGAATCCAAAACGAACAGAGCTGGCGGAATTCTCGGAGGCATTTCGACGGGGGCGCCGATTATCGGCAGAATTGCGGTGAAGCCGACTCCTTCAATCGGAATGCGACAAACCTCAGTCGATTTGGAAACGCTAGAGGAAGTCGATCTGTCGGTATCGGGCAGGCACGATCCGTGTATCCTGCCCAGAATAGTCCCAGTGGCCGAAGCCATGGTTGCTATCGTGCTTGCGGACTTGATGCTCAAGGGCGGCTTTATCCACCCAGCGCGTCTTTCGTGATCATCGTATACTATAAGGTTTCTTTCTGTTGCGGTCTCTCAACGAGAGCCGGAGCCCGCTGAAGAGGTTCGATCTGCTCCAAAACTTCTAGTGTACGATTTCCCACAAGTATTTATCGCGGCCTGTGATAAAAAGTGCTTGAATTTGGCCGTTCGGGTATCTCAAGGAATGAACCTGTGGGAAGCAGCGTTAGGTGTTGATCAAGCATGGCACGCTTTTTAATGATCAGTGGAACGGCATCGCACGTCGGCAAGAGCGTCCTAGTTGCCGCGCTCTGTAGGCTTTTGGTGGATGATGGTCACAAGGTTGCGCCGTTCAAGTCCCAAAACATGAGCTTGAACTCATGGGTGACGAAGAATGGTGATGAAATCGGAATCGCGCAAGCCGTACAAGCGTGGGCTGCTAGGATTCAACCGTCAGTAGACATGAATCCGGTCTTGTTGAAGCCTAAGGGGGACATGATGTCGCAAGTGATCCTGCACGGAAAGCCCCTAGGTGATCGAAAAGTGGGCGAGTATTATGACTCAACAGAAGCTATTTTTCAGCATGTCTGCGATTCATTGAAAGCGCTTGCTCGTTCATATGATGTCATCGTAATGGAGGGCGCCGGCAGTCCTGCAGAAATCAACCTCTACAAGCAGGACATCGCAAACCTACGCGTCGCACGCGGTGCCGATGCCCCTGTAGTCCTCGTAGGTGATATCGAGCGAGGCGGCGTTTTTGCCAGCCTGTATGGAACAGTGCAATTGCTGGCAAAGGATGATCAGAAACGTATCAAAGGCTTCATCATCAACAAGTTCCGAGGCGATGAGAAGCTGCTTGAGCCAGGCCTAACACAGCTCGAGGAGCTCACCGGGATCCCTGTTCTGGGCGTTATTCCCTACGTGAACGTGCGATTACCGTCTGAAGATTCCGTTTCGCTTGGTGACACACTGCCGGCCGCACACAGCATACTCGACATCGCCGTGATCAGGCTTCCTCATATCTCTAATTTCACTGATTTTGAACCGCTTGAAGCCGTTGCCCGAGTTCGATATGTTTCGTTAAATGATAATTTCGGTGAGCCCGATGCCATAATTATTCCCGGCACAAAGAACACGGTTGACGATTTGAGAGCAATGCGTCGCTCTGGCATGGATAAGCGGATCGAGGCGAGTGCCAGAACAATCCCCATCATCGGAATTTGCGGGGGATTTCAGATGCTTGGGCAGACAATAACTGACGAAGGCTTCGAGGGAACGCAAAACCAAAGCAATTTCGTCGAAGGGTTGCGGCTGCTGCAAGCCTGGACTGTTTTCAATTCTTCTAAAAAGACAACGAAGCAGGTAGAAAAACGCGTCACCGGAACGGGGCCGGTGTTCGACCGCTTGACGAACCAAACAGTACTGGGGTACGAGATTCACATGGGCAGCACAACGTGTGGGCTTCCGATATTTGACGATGATGGGGGGCAGGATGCTACGGGCCTTGTTTTTGGTACTTACTTGCACGGCCTGTTCCACAACGACAACTTTCGCTCTGCTTTGGTGGAGCATCTGCACTCTAGACGTATGCGAAAGCCACACGGTGCACACCGCAGAGCTCCACAGCGATCTACTGGGTTAGAGTGTCAGCTGCCGTCCGATCAAGATGTGGATCCCTTTGACGAGCTGGCTCGTGTCGTGCTCGAACACGTGGACATGCAAGCGCTATACTCGATTATCGGATTATAACTAATGTTTTCTTGGCTTCTCGTCCAAATCTCGATTCTTTTTCTGGCGTTGGCACTCGACATGTTTCTCGGCGAACCTCCAGCCGCGGCGCATCCGGTTGTGTGGATGGGGAGAATCGTGACAATCCTGGAGCCGGGCCTGTACGGGGGGACTGATAATGCGCAGCGCTTCAAGGGGGCCGCTCTCGCGTTAGGTCTGATCGCGACATTCACCGCACCGGTCGTGCTTTTCGAGTGGCTAGGTTATCAGATCGCAAGCGGAAACGTCGGGTTGCTGTTGTGCTATGTCGGGCTCAGTGCCTACTTGCTCAAGGCATCATTTACGATATTCACGCTGAAAAAAGAGGCCGTCGAAGTCACCGATCTCGCCTACACAGACATCGGCGCGGCCCGGTTGCACCTGCGCGCGCTCGTCAGCAGGGAAAGGTTGCACCTCGATCGCGAAAGCATCTTGTCGAGCGTGTGTGAGTCAGTCGGTGAGAATACTGTTGACAGCATAGTCTCTCCGCTTCTGTTTTTTGCCGTTTTTGGTGTAGCGGGCGCGCTCTGTTATCGTGCCGTGAACACCCTTGATTCGATGCTTGGCTACAAGGATCACAGAAGACACGCAGGATTGCTTTCAGCGCGACTAGATGACATTTTCAACTACCTTCCGACCCGTTTGGCAATTGTTCCAATGCTGCTAGGCTTTCGCATAGTATCTGGCAAATCGGCCTGCGACGACGCATGGAACGTTTTGAAAACGGACCGGCACAAGAAACCAGCCGTTAACTCAGGGATTCCCGTAGCCTTATTTGCAGGGGGGTTAGGCGTGAGGCTGACGAAGCCTTCAAGCTACGAAATCGGTGACGGTGTAGATAACATAACCAAAGCCACTGTCAACCGTGCCCTTAGCGTTATGCTGATTACGTCGATGTTTACTGTCTCACTCGCAGTCTTGTTGCTGTACGCGAGAGCCTTGACGTGATTCCCGGCGATTTGAGGCATACCCCGCTCAATAACGCAAACAAGTTAAACTAAGAGCACACAGTTGTGTCCTGGAATGCTTCAAGGAATAGAGACGCGAGCACTCACCAAACGCGCAGATGAGCGAGGATTTTTTACCGAATTGGTCCGGCAAGATTGGATCGTTGATGATTCCTTGCAGCAATGCAATTTTTCCATCACGTATCCGGGTGTCGTCAGAGCTTGGCACAGGCATACTAGAGGACAGACGGACTATTTCGTGGTTTTGCGGGGGGCGATTAAACTATGTGCGTATGATGATGCGACCGCAGAACTTAACGAGATCATTCTGACTAGTGACGTCTTGCGGTCAGTACGGATTCCAGGGCATTACTGGCACGGATTTATGGTTCTTGGTGACCAGCGAACCTATTTGGTTTACTTCGTCAACAAGCTCTACGAGTACACAACGCCTGACGAGGAGCGGCGTCCTTGGAATGATCCCACGGTCTGCCCGTTGACGATAAATGGCGAGATGCAGGACGTCCGTTGTGGAAAACCGTGGGACTGGATGTACACCAGCTTCAAATAGTGTAAACAACGCAGTGGTGCTCTGGACGCGAAGCAACAAAGGTAAAAAGAGGCTAGGAGGTTTGAATGACTGAATTACCTATTGCTCCTGTTGATAGGATTATAAGAAAAGCGGGCGCAGAACGTGTAAGCCAGGAGGCAGCGGAAGCCCTAGTTAATGTTATGGAAAACTATGTAATTGATCTCACTGAGAGGGCTTTGATAATGGCACAGCACGCGGGCAGGAAGACTATTCGTGTCGACGACGTCCGCTTGGCTGCATCGCGAAGTTAAGATGGATCTTTCGGACTTTCAGAAGGCTATAAGCGAGAGGTACGGCAAGATCGACAAGGCGTCGGGCTCATTTTTCCTTCTTTCGGTTCTCTTAGAGGAATGCGGCGAGCTTGCTACCGCGATTCGACGCGAGAAAGCAACCGCGGCGGAAGAGGTCGCAGACGTAGTATTTTGTGCCCTCTCAATCGCGAATCTACTCGAGGCCGACGTTGACCACTTGCTGCAGGAAAAGTATCTGCATAGAGAGTTTGACGAGGTCGCGCGAAGCTGGACCGACCTTCAGAGGTGAAAAGCCGCGGCACAATCCTGTGCACGCGCCCTGTCGAAACTTGAGCAATAGTCAGCGATTGTGCGCACTGCTCATGTCAAGCAACACGGCTGACTAAGGCGGATTCGGCTCGCGGTTCAGCACCCATCGAAATGACTTATCAGGGAATACACGTTGCCAGGTGAGGCTTTTTGCCTCATCGGCGCTCAGTTCATCTATCAGCAAGTCAGCTTCATGCCTTTTTAATTCCTCTTGGTCTGCGTTTGTCGTCGGGTGTCGGTGTGCGGCGGTGCAACCCGGGGAATCGCCGGCCGTTGACAGACGGTACGTCCCTATGCGTCGCGCTAGCTTGATGTTTTCTGTCTTGTCGAGACCTATCAGTGGGCGGTAGACGGGAACATCAGAGGCCTCGTCGATTGCAAAGAGATTCTGAGTGGTCTGGCTTGCGACCTGGCCGATGCTCTCGCCAGTCACGATTCCGTGCGCGTTTTCTGCTTTTGCGATTGATGCGGCGATCCGGTACATCATGCGCTTGCAAAGTACACACGTCATTCGCGGGGCTAGCTTTTTGAACTTACTCAAACTGGCCCCCTGATGCACCACTGCGAAATCGAGCGGACGCCCCGCCCACACGGCGAGCGCTCTGACGACGGCCTCTGCCCGCTGCCTTCCGGTATCATCAAGGTATGGCTCACAGTCAAAAAAAAGTGGAACGATCGTGCAGCCGCGCTTCATCATAAGCCATGCCGCGACCGGGGAGTCGATTCCTCCTGAGACGAGAGCGATTACTTTTCCTTGGGTTCCCATAGGCAGGCCTCCGACCCCTGGAACGACCTCGGTATAGAGATACGCGTTGCTCGCCCGAACTTCAATAAACAACGGGACGTCTGGTTTTGACAATCGCACGGGCGCACCAGTTGCTTTTTCAATTGCACCTCCGACAACTTCGCCGATGTTTTTGCTTGAGTAGTCGTGCGTTCCCGTTCGACGTGCTCGAATGCCAAAGGATTTCCCATTGGTAAGCAACGGTGAAACGATTCGGACAGCGGCTGACTTCATAGCATCCAGAGTTGCTGCGCTTGTTTGGACAGGACTTGCTGAAACAACTCCAAAAACGCTTGCTACCGCCTGAGCTGCCGACGAATCACGCGTCTTCACGAAGATGCGGCCAAAATCTCTGAAAACGGCCTCATAGGAGATTGCGCAAAAGCCCAGCGTTCTTTCTATGTTATTCACGAGCGTGCGCTCATATCGGCTCCTGACTCTGTCGCTTTTGATTCCGATCTCGCCGTAGCGGACGAGAATGGCGTCGACGCTCCGTATCTCGTCTCCTTCATTCGTCATGATCTATTTGGTAATGCTGCGGTCATTTCTGTTTGTTTCGTTTTTCCAACTGTGCCGCCGGGAATCTCTATGATGCTTATTCGTGATAAAAGGTGACAACGGGCTAAGTGTTGTAATGAGGATTCTTTATTTCGGCAACTCCTCCGATATCCGAAGCTGCGGCCAGCGTGGGGCGCCTGCGACGCTGATGTAAAGCATTTATATATGTCTAAACATAGTAAGGTTGGCCGCCGTGGCTAAGCTCGGCATAGCGGCTGATTCGTATTTGAGCAACGCTCAAAGAATTATCAGCAGATCGGGGGTTCAAATCCCTCCGGCGGCTTGCCCAAGGTCTTACCTTTCGCAGGGATTTCGGCGCGCTGTTTTTGGGTGGCCGTTTTATTCCAGAAGCTTGCGATTTGGAGTCTTTATAATACGGTCTGACAATACATAAAGTTTATCATCGATAAAGGCAATCCGAAAAACGATGGCCGAGGAAGAGAAGCGTCAGAGTATGAAAGAGGACATAATCGAGCAAATTGAGAAACTCGATGTGTTGCGTGAGAAAGGGTTCATCACCAGCGAAGCGTACGAAAAACGAAAAACAGAATTACTTGGACTCCTCTGAGAGCGCGCGCAGTCTGTACAGCTTTCACTTCAAACTTTGTTTCCTCAAGAACTTTTGCATCTCTTTTTGAGAGCGAACGCCTTTCATCGCTCGCTGCATCGTTTTGTGATATTTTAGGAGCTCGCGCACGTAGTCAGAAGTGACTCCCGAGCCGCGCGCGATCCGCTTTATTCGCGAACTTCGAATTATTCGTGGGTGATCGAGCTCTTCGTCCGTCATTGAGTCCATTACGACTTTGAAACGTTCTAGGGTTTCTTTCGTTGATTGAAGCGCCCCGTCGGGGATTTCGACGCCGAGTGATCCGAGCGGAAGCATTTGAACGATTTTGGTCAGGGGCCCCATTTTGCGGATGGCGTCCATTTGTTTGTACATGTCTTTGAGCGTAAACTCGCCCTTGAGCATCGCCTCCGCCTCTTCCATCTCTATAGGGGGTTCTTCTTCGATCATCTCGACGAGGGTCTTGACGTCACCCATGCCGAGCAGTCGAGAGATGAATCGGTCTGGTTCGAACTTCTCGAAGTCGTCGATGGTTTCGCCAGTGCCGATAAACGCGATGCCCGTTCCAACCTCGGCAACCGCAGAGAGCGCCCCGCCACCTTTAGCAGTTCCGTCGAGCTTCGTCACAACGACGCCCGTTAAGCCGATTGCTTCGTTGAACGCTTTCGCTTGTTCGCTCGCCTGTTGACCGATGCCAGAGTCGAGCACAAGAAAGCGCTGGTCTGCTTTCGCCGTTTCGTTGATTGCCTTCATCTCAAGAACCAGGTCTGTTTCGAGCGCGTGGCGCCCCGCGGTGTCAACGAGTATGACGTCATAGCGTTTCAGCTCGATTAAGCCCCGGGTTGTGATCTCGACCGCGTTCTTGTTCTCCGGTTCGCCGTAGAAAGCGACACCGATTCGCTCGCAGAGCTGTGAAAGCTGATCATACGCCCCAGGGCGGTAGGTGTCTGCGCAGATGACCGCAGCTTTTAGGCCTTTTTTCTGAAAAAATCGCGCGAGCTTCGCCGTAGTCGTGGTTTTGCCGCTGCCCTGGAGGCCGACCATAATCACCGTATGACGGGTGAGCGGGACGGAGATCGGTTCACCGAGGAGCGCGACTAGCTCTTGGTACACTATGTTGATGACATGCTGACGCGGGTTCAGTTTCCCGGAGAGCTCCTCTTTTAGCGCCCGGTCCTTAATGCGTTTCGACAGCTGTTGCACCAGAGCGACGTTGACGTCGGCGCTGAGGAGCGCGCGCTGAATGTCTTTGACGACTTCGTTGAGCGTTTTTTCGTCGATGCGATTCGCTCGCGCTATCTTCTTTAGCGTGTCGCGAAGTGAGCTGCCGAGGTTTTCCATTACCATTTACGTCTCTGCCTCGCCGAACAGTCTGCTCACCAGCCACTGGGGGTCGAACTTGACGATGTCGTCGTACTCTTGTCCCAGTCCTAAAAAGAGGATTGGCTTGTTCGTAGCGTGCGCTATTGAGATGGCAGTCCCCCCTCTTGAATCGGCATCCACTTTGGTGAGAATTGATCCATCGATGGCCATTGCCGTATTGAACTGCAACGCGCGTTCAACCGCGTCATTGCCCGCGAGGGCTTCGTCGACAAAAACCACAAGATCCGCATCAATCACTCGCTCAATTTTCTTGAGCTGATTCATGAGGTTAACATTGGTGTGGATTCGTCCGGCCGTGTCTGCAAGCACAACGTCTTTGTGTTTTGCGCGCGCGTACTGCACCGCGTCATAGATAACAGCAGCGGGGTCCGCGCCCTGCTGGTGCTTGATGAGCTTCACTCCCAAGTTTTCAGCGTGTCGCTCAATCTGTTCAAGGGCGCCGGCCCGATACGTGTCCCCTGCTGCGAGCACGACAGCATATCCCTGATTTTTAAGGCGGTATGCAACCTTTGCAATAGTTGTGGTCTTTCCTGTTCCATTGATGCCGGTAAATACGATGGTCACAGGTTTTGGTGCCTGTTTGATAAGTTCGTCGAAATCAAGGCTGTTTACGTCGAGTACTTTCAAGATTCCGTCGCGCAACGCCTGCTCGACTAGTGAGCCGACATCTTGGCGCCACTTGCGCTTGGTGCCAATCAGCTCCCTTTTTACCGTATCAATGATCTCTTCAGAGACTGACATCGCCACATCGCTTTCAAGGAGTGCAATCTCAAGATCCCATAGCGGCTCTTCCAGGTCTTTTTCCTTTATTTCTCTCTCAAAAAGGGATTTGCCCCTTGTCGCTCTCGTAGTCTCGCTTTGCATTACTCCCTGTGTCGGCGCTTCAGCCGGTTGAGGGGCCTCGACTGTCTCGTCAACGTTAACGGCGCGAGGCGTGTATGTCTCGCTTATGGCTTCTTCTGAACCTTCGGCTAGGGGAGTGGCATTATTTGCAGATGTCTCGACTTCTGCATCATCAAGCGCGCGTTCTTTGTTATTGACGGTTTGCTTAAACTGATTGAGTTTTTGTCTCAAGCTTTCAAACATCTAGCGTGCCGCCTGTGACTGCGATTGGTACGCCTGTAATTTCGTTTGGAGTTCGTAGATTTGTGAGCCGATCTGATTCAGCCGAGCCGTGAATTGTCCTTGCATGTCCGTTAGTTTTTTCTTTCGGTCGTTGAGGTATGAAACCGCGTCGGTGACATCCACCTCAGCGGAGACGTTGGCGCCGAGTCCAATGATAACCCTTTTCGTTTGAGGAATGCTGCCATAGACGAACGAGCTCGCCCCGATCGGTATAAGCGTTTCTTTGCCGATCTTGGGCTTGGAAAGCGCTTCTACAGCCGTGACTGCGTTTTCTATCTCGTTGATGGTGAAGCTGATGACCTCCATTTGTTGCTCGTACGCACGCGCTTCTGCTTCAGTTTGTTGTAGTTGGGCGACCAACACGCGGACTTCTTGCTCGCTTGCCATGCTATCACACTTCTGCCGCTTCGACGGATTCAATTCGAATCATTCTCCGCTTTAAGCCATGCTCACTGCCGATAAGTGAGTAGAGCTTTTCGGCTGCATTTTTCTCGTTGTTGCTCGAAACTTTTTTTGTAAATCGTTCCCACGAACGTCCTGCTTTGAAGGAACCCATTATTTGAAAGGTTTTGCTTTCCATACTTACACCATCTGTTAATCAGCGTGTGATAGGCGCCCGGGGGGCAGGTACAAGGTCAACGTCCTCGCTTAGGATGACTCGATCATTGAGTTATTCGCGAGGTTATCTGTTAAATAACTATCCAAACTAACGAGCGCGGCCTTTGTGGGGCGCTTCTAAAGGCTACAGAAACCCTAGTGACTCCTCTATCCGCCCGAGCTCTATTCCTGTCGTCTCTAGGCCTACGACGTAGCCCTTCGTGTTTGCAAGAAGTGAAGATCCCACAAGCGGTGATCCATAGTTCACGGTGCCGATGTTGACGGGAACGCCGAAGGTGTCGTCCAGTTTCGAAAGCTCTCCTTCCGTCGCTTTTGGATGCGCCAAAACGCCTTTATTCGTTGCGCACGCCGCCATCCCAACCGTCTTCAGACCGGCGACCGTACCGCGCTGCACGTCCACGCCTAAGGCCTCAGAAATGACTCTATCGGCTCGAGCGATTAGGTTGGGGTGGATCAGCGCTGCGGTATCGTTTGCGAGGATAACGTTTCCAGCGGCGTTGATCCTCCCAGGGAGCTTTCGCACGGTCAAACCTCCGCAACTCGCTTTGAGCTGTGCCATCTCGCGCCTGAGCGCATTGTTTGAAACGACAAATCCGTTCGAGTTTCCGGCGACGAGCGACCCGACGACTGTGCTTGAGCCTACGAGGAGTGGGACGGGGGTCACGTCAAGCTCCTGTAGGAAGTTGAGCTGCTCCTCCTCGCTCTGCGCTGGGGCAGTAAGCAAGAAATCTTCGGTACACGCAGCAAAGACGCCGAGCACGGCGCTTCCGTCTATCGAGATACGCTTGACCACGTTGGATCCTCTGCGAATGGTTTTCTTTTTACAAACGCGAACATCACGATTCGGTCGCGAGTTCTGCCTCGACGACGCCATCGTCGAACTTCATCGCCCGGACGGTGATCTTATTCGGCGGATTGCTCGAGCCTCTCTCCCAGACTTTTTGGTTGATCGAGGGATCAAGTTTGACTTTATCTTCTTCTGCGCTCAAATGGTGGGCGAGGTACTGACGAATTTCCGACATCGCTTTCTTGCTGCGTCTCCACCTAGGCGTGTGTTTCACTGCTCGCAGCGGTATGGTGTACACCCGCTCTTCCTCCACCTTCGTGTCTTTCGCCATGAACTATCACACCTTGAGGCGACCGCGTCTCCAGTGCCGCCTTTTTGGATGGGTCGTCACGTTGCGGTTTGTACGCACGGTCACCCACGCCGGCACGCGCCTGTTTTGATTTGTGGCTTTTGCGAGTCGTTTCTTTTTCCCCTTGCTTACTTTACTCATTGCAGTCCCTCTGTAGCAGATCTCGGTGGATTGCTCGGAATTTCTCTCACCCTCACGATCAGAGTAGCCTATTTCATTTCATCGTTAATAATTGTTTACGCCAATACGGCTCAGAAAACCACGTTTTTTCGGCCCGTGACCCTTGACTGGATGTGCTTCCGTGGGAAAACGGCCTTCACAGCCTCATAGCCGTACGACCTCTCCATAACCTTGCGCAGTTCGACTTCGTAGTCAAACGAGATACACTCTCCGCACGTGACCTCGAGAAGTGCGGCGACAAGCGCGTCGATCGCCCTTCGTCCATAGCCGAGGAGTGGCCGTACGTAGTCGATCCCCGAGCGATCTTCCAGACTTCGCGCCTCACTCACGTTTAAGAGCGGCGCCTTATCATCCCGGCGCGTGCCATCGGCCACGACCTGATAGCGTGCGGCAGCGCGTTCAAGCGCCGTTTTGTGCAGCTGGTTGATTCCCCTGTTAGGGTATCCGTCCTGGATCATCGCGTCGACGGTGGCTGTTGCGAGCCCCTCTTCAAGGTCGATGGTCACGTGGGGAAAACCGAGTACGCTCGCTACTGACGCCGCGTCATTCGGCACAATTCCGAACGACATCGTAACGAGCTCAATTTGCGTGAAGGGGCTGAGAAGAAGGGCTGCAAGTGCGCTATCCTTGCCCCCGCTGAACAAAACGCCGACCTTCATCTGCGCGTGATGCGTATGTTCTGCTTTTTGGGGGCGATTTGTTTGAGGAGTTGCTTAAGCTGTTCGTCAGTTATCTGTCCAGTAAGTCTGCCACTTTGGTACAGGGTAAGCAGCTGCGACTCGACTGAGTCAGCAAAGTCGGGGCGGGTTAATCTGATGCTGTTCAGCCGTTCCCGAGCTTCGGGGGTGAGCACCTGTCGCAGAAGGGCGCTTCTTCGCGCTTGAGCCTGTTCTGCCTCTTCGGTGGATTGCCCTTGCATTCCGCTCTGCTGGGCTTGGAGTTGTTCGAGGCGTCGCCTCCGTATTTGTTCGAGGTCATCATCCATAATCCTCACACTCCCGGTCGTCTATGCGTTCTGTGCGAGTTCGTACGCGCTATTGTCGAGGAGCGACCTGCCTTGTGACGAGATCTCGCGACCTTTTGGAGTCGTCTTAACGAACCCCGCGTTCTCGAGTTGTTGCATCGCTTTTCGAATTATTGAGCCACTCCCTTTGACAAATCGCTCAGGTTTTGACGAGTTGTCGGTTTTGCCTCCGTAGACCGAGCGGAGTCGCTGCGTGCCAACGGGACCGTCCATTGCGATGCGTCGCAGCAGTGCGGCGCAGCGGACATACCACCAGTCATCATTCTGTGGCGGGTGTTCTCTGTGCATCCCCGTCTTTACCCATGACGCCCATTCCGGGGGGATGAATCGTTCGTCGCTCTTCAGCTTAGTTGCGGTAAGTTCGATCAGTTTATTGGCAGGAACATCGTACAATGTGGTCATTTAATCTCCTAATTGGACTTCTCTACTGGAATCAAGCTTCTTTACGTCTTTTTGACTTATATCATTTTCTCTGATACGCATAGCCGTTTTGAGTCGTTTTTTTGACGCGATATGGCGAAAGATACACAGCGGTGGCGCCTTTCAAATCGACCAACTGCGCTCCTGACGCGTGCTCGAGTTCGTGCGCGATATCTTCGCGACTTGATTCGAGTAAGGCAGCCTTCAGGATCTTCACTTTAACCATCTTCCTTAGCTTGAGTTGACGTTGCAGTTCGAGTACGATTGCATCGTTTGCGCCGTACTTACCGATCCAGAGGGTCGGAACAAGCTCTGCCGAGAGGGTCTTAAGTTTTTGCGTGTCACTTTTGGTCATCTGTGTGAATTGCCACTCAATAACGCCTTAGGTCACCGCACTTTAAGCACGTGATAACGGTACGTTTGTCTTTTATGCGCACGCGCGCGTTCGTTCCGTAGACAAAATACGTCCCGCAGCTTCTGCAAAAACGCATCTTTTTTTTCTTGAGCGGTACCCGGTGCCGGGTCGCCAGCCGCCGAACAAGCTGGACATAGCGATCACTTCGCTGCGCGTGTGCTGGAAACTCTGCGGCGGCCGCATCGAACAAACGGTCTATGCGCTGCAACACGATGTCGTTGATAAACCCTCTTTTCTTTCTTCGTTGGGACATCTTCTACACACGCCGTGCAAAGCATTAATATACGTTCTGTTAAAGTAGTTTTGCGTCGCGCACCGATGGTCTAGTGGCTATGACTTGGGCCTTCCAACGCGTGAAGAAAGCCCACAACCCGGGTTCGAATCCCGGTCGGTGCATTTTTGCGTCCACAGCTCGACGGCGTCACAGCATTCGCGTTATGGCCACGACTTGAATGCTTTCTACCTCTTCGATTACCGATAAGGACGCTTCTAAAGCTTCAGTTCCGCCCTCTCTGTCCTCAACGATGACGGTGATCAATAGTGCCTTAAGCCCAAACGCGATGGGTTGCACTTCGCAGCTATGGACTCGCCCGTACTGGGCGACCTGAGATTCAATTCGCGCACTTAGGCCATGAAGATCAACGTCCGGGCCGTTGGGCATTATCTTTATCTGTGCTGCTACTTCTGCCATCTAAGGGCCTCCGAAACCACACGCACATCGGTACGGATTGCTCAATTTCCTGCACCTCTTGCATCGTGTGATTATCTCTCCGCACGAGGGGCATGGATACGATATAGCGCTGTCTCTGGCTAATCGCGCACCGCACGATATGCACGTCTCCCCCCTTCCTTCACTTCTCCACGTCTTGTCAGTGAGTGAGCATCCCCGTATCAGGTGCTTCTACTCTATAGAGCAAGGACTTTTATAAACTACTTTCGTCCAATGATCGTCGTGCCGATCGTGTTGTGTCCACTGATAGCGTCGACGACGCGTTGAAATTGCCGGCCGTTCACGATTGTACAGTTCAACTCGTACTTTTCCAAAAGCTTGGGAAGCAACGCGTCCACACACGTCTCTGACGTGAGGTCGCTCGCTGCGATGGTTGAAATCACTTCGTTTGCTGAGAAGATCCCGTCAACGTCGGTCGCTATGACGAGATCGGCATTGAGCTGATGGGCAACCCACCCCGCGATGGAGTCTGCAGTGGCGTTCCAAGAGTGTGGTAGGGGGTCACGCTCGTAAAGCGCTCTGAACGGCAACAAGATGTGAATTCCGCGCTCAACTGCCCGGAGATCCTCAACCAATTCTGCTCCCGATGAGGCCAGATAGAAGCCATATTGATTCGTCGCCAGGATTGCCATCCAGTGAGCGGTTGTTTCATCTGTGCGGCCCGCGTAGTGTCTGACAGTCTGTGCAAATGGTCCACCGCCCGGCACCACGAGCGCGTCAACGTGAGCAGCAATCAGGTAGTCAATTAAGTCTGCAGCCACCTCAATGAGGCTGCCGCCGACTTTGAGCACGGTCTGCGTCGAGCTATCGTGTTCGTTCATCCTGATTGATACTTGTGGGCGCTCAGCCAATATCTCCTTTGTGCAGCGGATCGAGTAGTGCTGCAGTTGCGGTCACTTAACGGTGAGCATGCGAGATCCGTCAGACATCAGCGCGTGAAAATGTCAGGAAGCCGCTAAAAATCGCATCGCGCGAGGTTCCTGGGCGCAATGGGACGTTATCGGAGGTGCTTCGTCACGCGGTTGACGGGAGGAAAGATTGGCCGATTATTACGTACAAGGGCGTAGCCTGTTGCGGGGCTGATAGTGTGAGTGCTCTCGTGGTCAAAAAGCGTGTCGATTGTGCGCTTGGTTGCTCGCAAGCAACGGGTTGTTGCTTGAATACTAAGCAGTTTCACCATTTCAACACTGACAAGCTAACGTGTGTGCGCCTCTGGAGCCGCGACCATACGATTTCGCTGACCCACGAAGCTACGCCGCCTTGTCAGAGCGATTCGGTGATCGTCGCGAGCTTCATTGAGGGCTTCTGGGCCGCCGCCTCATAAAGCAAATATTAATGCGGCAGTTTATAAGTAGCTAACCGCAGACGCGACGCTCAACTGCGCTCTCTCGCGTAGCTGAGCACCGCTGCGTAGATCCGAACTGTATTCTGTGCTGTCATCGTCAATTGAAGCGCCTGCGCTGCGGTTTGCTTCCGCGTCGCTTGTTGTCACAGAGCGCAGCATTTGGTTGACGGCGCGGGTTAGGCGCTCTGCACATAGCTGACAGTTAGGATTCGTCGCGTTAGGGCAGCCGACACGGAGCCCATAGTAGCACACCTGCTCGCTAGTCATTATTGCAGGGTGGCGCCCACTCTGCTCTGTTGCGAGTCTTCGCTAAGGATCTGAATCGTCGCCGGATCAATCTCAATCATGGCGCGAAGCGTCTGTTCGATAATGGTGATGTCACGCTCGAGTCTCGTTTGTTCCTTGGTTGCCATCACGGTCACCTCCAAACCAGACTGCGCAGAAAAGTTTCTTAAGGTTGCGTGAGGCAAGCTTTGTGTGCGAATGTGTGACAAAAAGTTGGTGCCACATCTGTTTGTCGTTGCGGGATGAGGGCTGCACTATCGCAGGTTTTGATTGTGCCGCTCCTAGGCCTAGCTGTTCAGCAAGAATTCGTTGCGCAGCTGTAACGGGTAATTGATACTCGTGCATGCAGTATAAGATCAGAATTTACTTATATTCGTATTTCAGAAGTTTCTAAGACATATGCAACTCCGTGTGAACGTGCGAGCGATTATCACCCTTATGCGGCTTCCGTACATCCTTATGCTCGACTTTTTGTGCGTGCTCTTCATCGTCACGTTCCAAAAAGGCTTCTACAGTGCAGGGCTCGTGGGACTCGCTGTTCTGACGGTCTCCCTGATAACCGCGGGGGGTGCGGCGATCAACGATTGCTTCGACCGCGATTCAGACGCGCTCACGCATCCAGAAAGACCCGTTGCTTCGCACAAGATCTCGCCGGCGGGGGCTGCACAGTTTTCCGCGTTGATGTTTCTCTTGGGGCTGGGAACCGCGTTCGCTATCAATTTCGTCGCCTTCGGTATCGTTGCTGTGAACGTCGTGCTTTTCATCGCGTACCCGCGCGTGGTAAAACGGTTCTCAGGGTTTCTAAGCAACTTGGTCATGGGGTACCTGGGAGCGACGGTCGCGCTTTTTGCCGGAGCCGTCGTATTTCAAACGATAAACGTGGACCCACTCTCTTTCGTGGGGTTGATTGCAGGAGGCGCAATTGGTTTAAACGTGCTCAAGGACATTTTGACGTTGGAAGGAGATGTGTGCACAGGGTATCCCACCCTCGCAGCTACTCGTGGAGTTCACATAGCAGCGGTCGTTGGCGCGCTTTTTCTCCTGTTCTCCGTCATCACATCACCTTTGCCGTTTATTGTTGGGGCCGTCGGCGTCGCCTACTTGTTTCCCATTGTCGTGTGGGGGGGTAGCGTCGTTGTCACGGCTGTGCCGCTCCTGAGCGCACCAAGGATCGAAAATGTGAGAGAGCGGCTTAGGATATTCACGACTTACTTTCCGTACATAGTGGGGGCCGCCAGTGTTGCCTACATACTTCCCTTTGTTATCTGGGGGGCATAATAACACGCCTGAGGAACGATCCAACCGGGGGCAGCTGATGAAAACATGAAACATATGGTAGTTGAGGACGCCGACAACCTGGAGTCGTGCCTTTGCCAGGTCGGGAAGGTATTTGACATACCCAGCATGCTCAGCGGCCCACAAGCGAGACCGCAGATCATTCACTACTACTTTATAAACAGGCTGACGCTGCTTTTTTACAATTGGGATGGCTTTTTTCACTATGGCATCAGTCGCAACGGGAAATACGAGGCTGACGATCACAAGGCGCACGTAAGAATACTTGAGGGGTACGTCAGACAGACCAACGCGAAGAAAGTAATGGAACTCGGATCTGGACTGGGTCCAAATATAGCCTTCCTCGCCACCCGGAACCCTCGCGTCGCATTTGATGGAGTTGATCTATCCAATAAGCCGCTGCACCGGCACGCAAAACTGCCAAACGCACGTTTTTGTTTTGGGGATTACCACGACTTACGTCAATTTGAGGACAATTCGTACGATATTGTCTTTGTCATAGAAGCCTTGTGCTATTCAACTGACAAGTCGCGAGTCCTTCGAGAAGTCAGGAAAAAACTAAGGGATGGTGGGCTTTTTATCGTCATAGACGGGTATCAACGAGATCGCGCTAAGCCGCTTAGCTCTTCTGAGGAGGCTATGTGGGGACTAATTGCAAAGAGCCTTGCGTGTGAGACCATCGAGCGGGTTGATGTCGTTGAAGACTACATGCAAAAGGAGTTTTCAGTAGTTGTGGCGCAGGACCTCACCGAGCGGGTGTGGCCGTCTCTCTTCAGATTCGAGCCTCTAGCGCGTTTTTACTTCAGTCATCCAGCGTTCGCACGGGCGGTGAACACCTTCGTCCCACACGACGTCGTAAAAAATACCGTCCACATACTACTCCTACCGATAAGCGTGCAAAGGCAGATAGGATGCTATTTCATCCACGTGCTGCAAAAAGATGGGTAAGTCCACCTCTGATAACCATCTTAAAGTCGCGCAGGTTAAGCGTAGCTTTATTTCACTAGCAGCATATATAGGGCCGCATAGTCTGGTTTAGGCTTTTGGAGGGCCTCGCGCTGACAGCTTTTGAATCTGCTCCGCAGCTGGGATTGACTTTTCCCACAACACCTCGAAGGTGCCTGTGAGATACTCAGCATAGGTCGGGTCGTCGGTCCAGAGCATAGAAACGGGTTCATTCAGCGAGATACGGCTTATATCGACGTTAATCGCACTAACACAGTGCTTTCCGTCTACCACTGCGAAATATAGTCCTCCGTAACCATCATAGTGCCTTAAATCTTCGCCAATGTCCAAGACCTCTTGAGCGGGCGCTATATCAGCGTAGTTAATGTCAGTAATTCCCCTAACAGATCCTCCCTGCTCTATGACTTTCGTAACTTCGGCATTTATTCCGAATAAGCTGCTTATGACCATCATTTCTGCTGGGACCACGAACAAGAATCCATTCTTTGCTGCTGATGTGAGAGTCACGGTAGCAGCCACGACTTCCTTGACGCTCTTGATGATCTTAAACGTGCTCACTTCGTCGGATGGCCGAAACCGCTGACGCGTTGCGAGTTCCTGAAGCTCCTGCTTTCTCGCTTCCATCTCGCGGAGCTCGCTCTCCTGCTTCTTGAGTGCGGCTTCGAGCGCAGTGTTGAGGTCTACCGCGGCGTAGATTGTTGGTGAATCGAGCGAGGGGCGTACCATGCCTTTCTCGATCAGCTCAGTGAGCGTTCGATGCACGTCCTCCCGATACGTCTTCAGCGACTTTGCGAGCGGCGATGGAGTCTTAGGGCCGTACTTAAGCAAGTGAAGGTAAGTTCTCGCCTCCTTCTCGCTGAGTCCAAATCCGATCAGGCGAGTGACAAATGCGGCATCGTCATCCATCACTATAGATGTGCGATAACGGTAAATAAGCGTTTGCCGTGCCTAAGTCATTTAACAGCGTTCTTGTGCTCGGTCGAAGTGGCGGCATTAGAACTCGGATGAGCTTTTGCGTTTCTGGACGGTGTGGATTGTAACGCCAGTGCATCGCGAGTGGCCTTGGGTTCTAGAGAGTAAACCCGTGCGCACAACAAAGAGGAGCCGCAGCACACACGATAATGCAGAGACGCGCCCTTCTACGATAAGCTGCACAGTATAGAATGAAACTATCATAAAGCGCAAGGCATTGACCAGATATTGTCTGTTAAGTGCGTGCAGTGCTGCTTGATTAGGTCTTATATCAGCTTTTCCGCGTCTCCAGACTGGGTGCTCGCTATATCGAACGAAGAGAGCAGGTTAGGCACAGGTCGGGTTAACTACATTTCGTAGTGAACAGGTCATTTTGCGAAGGACCCTTTTTCCCGGATCCCGCTGCTGCTATCCGCGTTGTCATAAGGAGCGCGACAGGTCTTTTAGTCGTCGTATACATGTGCCTGGCGTGAATCTTTTACTCCTTTCGCGAGCACGTCTGCTAGTTCTTTCAAGTGCGCCAGATTGCGCATAATGAGAAGAACCTTCGGATTCGCTGCAACTAAGCGCAGTGCGACGCTTGTAAAGCCCATCCGTTGAGATCTTATGTCCGTCAATAACTGGAGAAGCTTGTTGAGGTCATTGTCAGACAAGGTTACCGCTAGCTCTTTGATTTTGTAATTGTGGTGCTGCAATTTGCCGAAAAGTGATTCACGGCGCCTATCTTCATATTCCCTAAGCACGCGAACCGAATAGTCTCGTTGTTGCACCGCTTTTCTCGCAACGTTCCCTGCTATTTTGCCCCCCTCCATTGCGTTAGTAATACCAGCGCCGCTAATGGGATCGCAATGGCGCGCTGCGTCACCTACGAGCATTAGTCCGCTACTAATTGTAGTCTTAAGCTCATCGCTGCAAGGACAGCTTCCGATCATTAGTGCAAGTTGTTGTCCCGCGGGGAAATGTTGCGAGACAAACTTGTCTAGGTAATCTATGGGCCTGCTTCCTTTTAGCATGCTTGCTAGCATACCAACTCCTACGTTCGCGAGCTTCTCACCCTTGGGAAAAACCCAAGCATATCCTCCCGGTGCTTGCGAGCCGACGTAGATGTCACAAAAATCTTCTGCCACATCAACATCAGCCATTAGGTACTGGGCAGCGCTCCCAACGTCTTTAAGCTTTAGTGCGGTATCTATTCCAGCCCATCTGCCGACCTGTGACTCAACACCATCGGCGCCTATCACAATCTTTGAGCGCACCTCTAGATTTTCTCCAAGTCTCTTAATTTTGACGCCCGTCACTAGCCCGTCTTCTATTACAAGTCCTGTAGCACGCGTGTGGACCATAACGTCCGCACCGACTCGCGCCGCGTCTTTCGCGAGCTCGCGGTCGAAGATATTGCGTTCAAGGATGTACGCGAGCTCGCCGTCGATGCCCAGCGACTCTGACGATACTTCGAGCATCGTACCATCGGGAGCGAAAATTCGGTACCCGCGGATATAGCTAGAAATCCACTTCTTATCGGGGTGTGCGAATTCCAAGAGCGCGCTTTTAAGGACTCCCTCGGCGCAGCGTACTGGCGAACCGACCTCTTGGCGCTTTTCAATGAGCAGAACATCGCATTCCTCAGCAGCCGTGCGTGCTGCTATAGATCCTCCGGGCCCCGCTCCAACAACAACGATGTCGTATTCATCCCTCATGTTGCCACCTTCCGCTGATGAGGCTTCCAGCACCCTGTGTGTGTCGTACTGATAGCGGAGCTGCAGCAGGCGATTTAGCTCTTCTCATATTGCTCGACTTCCTAAGCCCTTCGAAGACGCATCGCCAAATCCAGTCTGGTGCTTGGCTAAGAGACTGTCCCCGCCCTTTCAACGGTGCACACCACATGTGCAATTTGGAGCGACCGTTACGGCGCCGTGGGCCGACAGCTATCTCGCCGGTTGGAAAGGACGGTTGTCTGATGGTCGAACGTGCGCGCGACTCGGGCATACCAACGGAAGCGTCTACAAACGTGATATGGGGGGCCGACGCAAGCAGCCTAACGTTCTGCAGGTTGCCGGTTACGCAAAAAATGGTATCGATAGCCGAATCCAATCCGGTCACACTACGTCTCTTATTACTCAGCTAGGTTTGAGCTATGCTCGTCTTTAACTCGGCGTCTAGAGATGCGAGGGGCGGTCTGCACCAAGCTCTTCCATACGCTTTTGTGCATTAGTAGCTTCTGCCCAGGTACTCTCAAAGCTTGATAAGAGGTACGCGGCATAATCAGGGTTCTCAGTCCAGAACGCTACAATATTATCGTTAAGCGAGAGATCTTGGGCATTAATGTCCATCGAGCTGATGCTTTGCCTGCCGTCTCCTACGACCATAAACGTCCCACCGTACCGTTCCATGTGGCGGATGTCTACGCCAATGTCGATGACGGCACTTACCGCTTCGATATAGAGTGGTGAGATTTCGGTGATTCCTCGCTCTTGTCCTCCTTTTTGTATCAGCACCCTGGATTTGTCGTTAAGATTGAAGTGAGCGGCCAAGACCAGCAAAGGGGCAGGTACGAGCCAGCAGACTTCCTTCTCTGCAGATTCTATTATAGTTGAAGCCACAGCGATCGCGTCTTTAACGGTTTCAATAATGGTCCCGCTGGTCATCAAGAAAAAACAGGACTCGCGAGTTTATAAAGCTGCGTGACAGCATGTACTTCACGCTCTAAGTCCGCGACTAAAGAAAAGCCCCTAAAAAAAACAAAGTTAAGCATTTTCGTGAGCGTAGCCCGGCTTATGCTTGCGGAGGTCCTTGTTCTAGAAGCTGTTTTATTCGCTCTTCGGCCGGAACAGCTTGCTTCTCCAAAACATTTCGAAAGTTGAGACGAGATAGTCAGCAAACACGGGATCGTCAGTGTAGAGCATGCTGAGCGGCTCATCGAGTCTAAGGTGTTGAATATCAATGTTGATCGCACTGATAACGTGCTTTTTGTCAAAGACTCCGAAGTACGCCCCACGATAATCACCAAAGTGGCGCACATCGGCACCGATATCCAAGTGATAGCGAATTATGTCGACGACTCGATACGTGACATCGGTAATGCCACGACATTCTCCCCCACGCTCGATGAACTCTGTTTCAGCCTCAAGGATGCCAAAGACTTCGCTAAATTTGATTCCTTCCCGAGGTGATAACCATAAGAACTCTTCTTTGGTTGAAAGCATAACGGGTAAGGCTACGCTGATTACTTCCTTGACATCTTGAGAATCTTAAACGTTGCAACTTCGTCAGAGGGCCGGAACTGCTGTCGTTTGCGAGTTCCTGCAGCTCCCGCTTTCGCGCCTCCATCTCGCGCAGCTCGCTGTTATGTTTCTTGAGCGCGGATTCAAGCGCGATGTTGAGGTCCACCGCGGCGTAAACTGTGGGTGAATCGAGCGGGGGGTGCACCATGCCTTTTTCAATCAAGCTTGTAAGCGTACGGTGCACGTCTTCGCGATACGTCTTCATCGACTTCGCGAGAGGCGAGGGGGTTTTTGGCCCGTACTTCCGCAGATGGAGATAAAGATGAGCCTCCTTTTCGCTAAGCCCGAAGCCAGTGAGGCGAGTAATAGATAGTGCCCCGTTATCCATGGCTCCAACCTTCCGCGGCAGATTGTAGATACGCGTCGGTATCGATGCCTTATAGTAAGAAGCTGCTTAGCGGCAACTGCAGGTTAAACAAATGAAAGGCATGCGCCCTACAGTTCTTGTATCCGCTTTTTTGCATCGACTGCTTCGTTCCATGCGGCCTCAAACGTGGCGGTCAGAAAATCAGCGTAGGCTTGGTCATCGGTCCAGAATGCCACGATCGGATCGTCAAGTGAGAACTCGGTATTCACGTTGATCGAACTAATGCTTTCTTTTTTGTCTCCGATAAGCATAAACGCTCCTTGGTACTGATCGATGTGGCGCAGTTCTTCGCCACCGTCCAAGAGTTTGCGGACGGTATCGAGGGAGGTTGCGGAAATCTTGGTGATCCCCTGCACGTGTCCGCCTTTTTCTATCAACATTTTGGACTTCTTTGGTATACTGAATTGAAAGGCGAGGGCCAATATGCCAGGTTCGAGCAGCCACAAGACTTCCTTCTCCGCAGATTCTATGATATTTGAACCTACAGCTAAGGCGTCTCTAAGGCTTTCAACAATGATTCGCTCGGCCATTATTTTCAGTTAACGTCCTCGAGGTTATAAAGCTGTGCCTCCTAACGCGTCGCGAAGGTTGTCGTCGCTTGGATGCGCCCTTTTATGGGGACAAACCCGTTAGATCCGTATTGCCGCCCACACGCCGGTATGTTTTGTGTAAAGTGAATCCCAAACGACAAAAGAAGAACGATGGAGCGGGATAGCACGGGTCTAGGGCGCTATCGATTGTTTTTTTTTGCACCCACTAGGTTGGCACGCTGCCATGGCGCTGCATTATAGCTCCATTGAGGTAGGTAGCAGTTCGCCGGAGCTTTAGACAGAGCATTTGCCACAACAGTTGACGCGGGCCCGGCCAGCGCTTCAGGATTCGTTCTAGGCGTGTAGGAAGGCCGTCACTCAGCTGCGCTGTCTATGCCAAACTGAAACATCTTAATGCGATGTTGCGATCTCTAATGACCTGTGTCATTGTCCCAGCAGCTCGCCTATGCGCTCTTCTGCGCCAGAAGCCTGCTCCCAAGCCATCTCGAACGCGCTCAGAAGGAATTGCGCTTGCTCAGCGCTGTCGCTCCAAAGCGCCGCAACATTTTCGTCAAGCGAAAGGGCGGCCCTCAGAGCGGCGTGAATGAGGCTGATGCTTCGCTTGCCATCGGCTACCACTAGCGTCAACCCGCGGTATGGGTTTGTATGCCGCAGTTCAATGCCACCTTCTAGGTGCTCGCGTCCCGCAGAAAGGTTCTGTGGTGAGATATCGAGCACGCCGCGAACACGCACGCCGCGGCCCACCGCATATTTAAGATGATCCAGGAAGCCCCCCATCGTGATGAGGTTGAATTGAGGATGGGCAACGAAGATAACAGACGTCTCTGCCGAGTTGATGAGCTGTGAGATGCCAGCAACAAGTTCCCCGACGTTTTTCAACATCTTGAACGCGTGGGCATTGTCAGCTCTGCGGCTGAGCGCGCCGTTTGTTTCTCTCACAAGCTCATGCTTGACCCTCTGCAACCGAAGCAGCTCGCGCTGGCGAGACGTGAGCGCGGCATCTAGCGCTTTGTCAAGGTCTACAGGCGCGTAACGTGAAGAATCCCCCGCGCTTTTTACGATCATCCCTGCGTCAATCAATCTTGCGCATCGGCGATACGCGTCCTCGCGATACGTTTCCAGGGATCGCGCGAGGTCACCGACACGCTTCGGTCCGTACTTGAGTAAGTGCACGTAAAGCTGTACCTCCTTCTCACCGAGCCCGAACTCACTCAGCAGTTTGGTAAGCGCTTGCTCGTTGTCGAGGCTGAGAGCCTTAGATGAGGGTGTTCCGTCTGAAGCAAGGAATTGTGTGCTGTTCATGAGCACACTGACCCCTCTCTTTATCCCCGCCATCCGACGAAGCTCGCGTTGGCGGGGGAGCAGCACGGCATCGAGCGCATCGCCTAAGTCCATTGCTGTATAGACAGACGGGCTCTCCCTCTTTGCGGTCACCATCGTCTTGTCGACGAGGCTTGCAAGTTTTCGATAAACCTGCAGGCGATACGTCTTGAGGGATCGCGAGAGGGCGCCGGCACGCTTCGGTCCGTACTTGAGTAAGTGCACGTAAAGCTGTGCCTCCTTCTCACTGAGCCCGAACTCACTTAGCAGTTTTATCCAGGGTTCTGCATTGATGCCATAGGCCCCGTTACTCGTGCGGTCGCTCTGTATCTCGCCAAACATTATGATCCCCCGTAAAATGTGTGCTCCCCGTTTTTTTCTTCGAGCGCCTCTGCAGCGCCGACAGCGTGTGGCGCTGTCCATGTGCGCGACGTGTCGGTGTCGTTGACGCCCGGGTGCAGCACGTAATTTACCGCGTTTGTCAAGCGTTGTGCGCACCTGCGGCAGTTGGGTTCGCTCGCGGCGTTGAGACAGCCAAAGTGGGCTCCATAGTAGCACACCGAATTCTTCGTGACCATGCCCGTTGCCTCCTCCTCTTCCCTTCTGCGCCAAAAAGCGGTATAAAGCCGCGTGACCACATTTGTGTGTCACAGCGTGGTGGAGGCTACCAACGCTTCGAGCACACAGACGGTGCTCTCGCTATAACCACACACACAAAAACTCTCGCTATAACCACACACACAAAAAAAATCTCAGATTCCGATGTGTGAGCCCGTGACGTTTGTGTACGCCTTTCCTCATCGCGCTTCGATTATCGCTGAAACACATCGTGCGCCAGGTTGGCTACCGCAAACGCCGGGAACACTTTTGAAAGCTCTTTGCCGTACTGCTGTGAGAGCAAGTGGCACTCAAGTCTCACTTTTGAAGCTGCTTTAGCTATGAGAAACTCTCCAAGGCCCGCGCCCACGACTGCGTTTAGGTCGTGTTTGCGTGCTTGAAAAGCGAGGGCAATGGCAAGCTCATCGATCTGGGCGCGTTCTACCTGTCGGGCAACGTCGCGAGCGTTCTTTAGGCCAAGCTCATCCACGTCACAAAGCAGGACTCTTGCGATTCTTCGGTAACAAGCCTGCAGATCGTGCGGTTGGACATCCGGCGTGTCGCACGTGTAATCTTCGGCGCTAATGTTACCGAGGACGCGATGGGCGTCGGCGGCAATCGCAAACAGTTCGGAAGCTAGCCCATAGTTCTCTCCATTGAGGGTTACAAGCCGCAAAATGGTCGCGATATTGGTTCTGAGCGCTCCGGTGTAGATAAGCTCGCGCTCTCCCAACCGTTCGAAGTCCGTTGTCGAGGCGGCCGGTTTTCCGTCTCGTATGGGAATCACGTCGCACGTCGTGCTCCCCATATCCACGAATATGCAGTCGGTGACGCGCTGTGCAACAAACGCGGCTGAAGCCGTCCAGTTTGACGCGGCGTACAAGGCGGCCTCGCTCTCAGCGATCTGCCGCGTAAACTGGCCGCGAACGTTCAGATAGCACGGCCTCGCGAAAACCGAGTCGACCAAAGATGCGATCGAGCAGATCCCATCCTTCTTGCTGTTGAACGCGTCGGCGAGCTCGCCTGTGATCACGACGCCGACGCGTTTCGGCTGAAACTCGTCCCTTATGCGTCGTAACTCGCCGGCGAGGTCGTTGTCCCGCCACAGTGGCAGGTACAGGCTTCTCGCTTCCCCGCTGACGGAGGCTACTTTTGTATTTGCTCCCCCGATGTCGATTCCAATCGTATCGCTTAGGGCCATTTGGATGCTCAAACGGGGTTAGATGGTTCCGCAGTTGGTTCGGAAGGTGTGCGTGCCGTGTGGCGTCAGAAGCGTCGGTAATTCTTGCCCGAATCGCGCTTTGAGAATCAAATCGGCAACGTTGCCTATCACTTTGTCGATACTAACGATGGCCGTCGTCGGGCGTGGATTCACGTCGACGATGTTAATTACGCCGTCGGGCTGAAGCACGATGTCGACGCCGACGTACCCTTCGCACCCCAGTAGCTGTGCGGCTCTTACCGATTGAGTAATCACGTTGTTGGCGTTAGGGACTGCGTACGGCGTTGTGTTCCCGACGTAATGGATCGCATCATTTATGCGAAGGTGCTGCTTGTTGATCGATAGCGGAAGCGCTGTCCTGCCAATGATGAGGCTTACGCTTATATGGTCTCCCGTCACGAACTTCGAAACAAACGTGTTCTCGTCCACGGCGCTAGCCTCGAATGTTTCGACGATCCTGATCCCTTCCGCGCCGCAGCCGTAGCGTGGCTTCAGAACGTACGGGCCTGTCGCAGGGCTTATTTCGGGAACGGTTAGTAGTCTCTCCGAAAGCGCGAGAGACGTAGTGAGTTTGTCCGCCGCTCTCTTCACCGCTTCCGCGGGACACCCGAGATTTGTGGTGTGCTGTTCCACGAGCGTGGTGAAATCGTACAGGACGTTGTCGGGTGCGATAATCATCCCTGCGTCACAGGATCGGGCCAACTGCTTTACCTGGCTGCAAAATGTGTCAGGCTCGCCTGTGCAACGCTGCGGCACGTGCACGACGTGTCCACTACGTTGAAAGCCTCCTTTTAGCGTTTCGAGCATTGCTCGCCCCTCTTTAGCAAGATCGGGAAGCATCGCGCTTGCGTATTCGGCCAAGAGTATGTCCACGGAGCCTCCTTGGTTCAATGCGCGCGATCAATCAGGGTCGCATGAACCTTTGAAACGAGCTTTCGGAAAGTTGCGTCGCTCGGTATGACGTCGACTCCCACCTCGTAAGTGCCAAGTGCTTCTGCGGTCGGCTTTCCGATGGCGCCAACAACCCGATTCGTGAGTCTCTCGATGAGGCGTTCTTTCATCCCTATTCGGTCAGCGCAGTCGAACAGGGCGCGCACCGTCGTGGCGCTCGTAAAGAGAACGCCGGCGACGTCGCTTTCAACCAGCTCGCGTATGAAATCACGTTGCTGCTGGCCACAGAGCTTTTTCAGGGTATACAGCACGATCTCGTTTGTGGTGGCACCGTTGTTTTGGAGCCCGTCCGTTAGTTCGGAGCTGCCAAAAGCGCTGCGCAAGACCCATATATTCTTGCGTGTAACATCACCCAGCATTTGAACGATGCCGCGCGAACTATACTCCGACGGCATCAAGTCGACGCGGAAATGTGCTCTGAGCAATGTGCTTCTCGTCTTGGGACCTATCGCCACCACTCGAGTTGAGGCGGGAAAGCTTGCCGCGTTCAATCTGAGTTCCGCGCAGCTGCGCGCGCCGTTTGCGCTCGTAATCACAACGTAGTCGACGCGGCCCGTTTTGAGTTCGTCTAAGAACGTAGGCCAGCGTAAGTCTCGTATGGGTACGATGTCGACCATTGCGGTAGCGAGCACGCCGTACCCAAAGGATTCGACAACTTTCTTCGAATCCTCAAGTTGCTTTTCAGGCCGAATGATTGCTAGAGTCTTCATCGCTTGGCTGGAGGATGTATTTGAGTTTGACCACGTCGCCGATGATCAGCACCGCTGGGGCTTGTAGGTCGGCATCTTTGGCCTTGTGTGCGATGTCGATAAGAGTCCCAACGACCACTTTCTGGCGTGGCGTCGTTCCCTGTGCTATGATTGCTGCAGGCGTTTGCACGTCCTTTCCACACGCGACCAGATTCTCGACGTTTTCTGCGAGCGTGCCGACGCCCATCAATACGACGAGGGTGCCATCAAGCTGTGCGAGCACGTCCCACTGTAGCCGATTGCCCGCGGCCTCGTGACCCGTAATAATGGTAACGCTTGAGGCGTAGTCTCGGTGCGTGACCGGTATGCCTGCATACGCAGGAACGGCGACCGCTGATGAAATGCCAGGCACAACCTCCACGTTTACGCCGTGGGTCATCAGTTCCGCTGCCTCTTCTCCTCCTCGACCAAACACAAAGGGATCACCTCCTTTGAGCCGCACGACGGTCTTGCCTTGACGAGCGTAGCTGACAAGCAGCTCGTTTATCTTGTGCTGCGGCACCGTGTGGTAGTTTGAGTCCTTTCCGACATCCAGAAGCTCCGTTCCGTCAGGAACGAGCGCGACGATGCGGTCGTCGACGAGTTTGTCGTACAACACCACATTAGCGTCTTTGATCACGCGCTCTGCTTTTCGTGTCAGCAGGTCTGGATCACCCGGGCCCGCGCCTACTAGGAAGACCTTTCCTTTGCTGCGGCGTATTGGGGTCACAGGGTGGCTAAGCGCTGAAGCCGGTTGCGATGGCTTCTGCAATTAACGCCTCACCTCCGTTTTCCTTTATTCTTAGTGCGAATGCTCGTGAATCGTGGTCGCAGTTCTCTATGGATACGTGATCAGCGAGCCGGACTGCGCGCTGCCCATCAAGGGAGAGTACCTCGGCGGTGACGCTGACTGAGCCACCTTGGAGTTGCGCGAAGACGCCGAGGGGGACCAAACATCCACCGCCCAAAGTCTCCATGATCACGCGCTCGACCATTGCTTCGATGAACGTGGCCTTGTCATTGAGTGCAGAGACGGCTTCATACTCTGGAATCTGCTCGCTCGCCATTATGGCGATTATTCCTTGATTCGGTGAGGGAACAAACGGCAAGCGCTTCTGATTGATGCGCACACCCAAACGCTCGAGTCCTGCTTCCGCGAGAACGATTGCGCTAAACTCGCTAGCCCTCAGTTTTCGCATTCGCGTGTCTACGTTGCCTCGAATTTGTCTGCGAACGTACTGCGGAAAGTACCGCGCTAGTTGTGCGTGCCGTCTCAAGCTCGAGGTGCCTATGACGTCTCCGTCACGCACCGGACGTTCAAATATAAGAACGTCATACGGAGAAGCACGCGGCAGCACGGCACACACGGCTATCTCCTGCGGGCGTTTCGTTGGCACGTCCTTCATACTGTGCACCGCTGCGTCGATGTCGCCAGAGAGCATGCGGTCGTCGATCTCGCGCACAAACGCCCCGATGCCGGCCTCTCGGAACGGGTTGTCGGTGAAGCTGTCGCCGCTCGTTTTTACGATGACAAGCTCGCTTTCAACACCGTTTTTTGCCAGCTCGCTCTTAACAGTCTCTGCTTGGATCAATGCGAGTTTGCTGCCTCGGGTGCCGATATGCAGTATGTTGATCACTCTCTATTCGTTGTTCGCGCTCGCCACCGCGTGCTAGTAACCCGGGGTATCGACGTCAAGGCGGTAAAGCCGTTCGAACGCGTTTGCGCACGCACGGATGGTATATTCCAGATCTTCGTTTGAGTGTGCCAGCGAGATAAAGTTGGTCTCATATTGCGACGGAGCCAAGAAGATTCCTTCTTCGCGCATATACGCGCTGAATCTCCTGTGCAGCTCAGTGTTGCAAGTCAGGGCGTCCCGATAGTTCCTGACCGGTTTTTCGGTGAAAAAGATCTGGAACATTGTGCCTATCCCTTGCACCGAGATATGGACGTCGAGCTCTTCGAGGAGGTCGACAAGCATCCGTCTAAGGAGATCCCCCAAGCCGTTGATGCGTCGATAACCCTCCTCGTTTAACACGCTAAGCGTCGCCAGGCCCGCGGCGAGTGAAACGGGATGTCCGCTGAACGTCCCCGCGTTGAACACGCCTCCTAACGGGGCGACACATTCCATAATCTCCCTTGTGCCGCCAAAAACCCCTATCGGGAATCCTCCACCGACGATTTTCCCGAGGGTGGTCAGGTCAGGAGTCACCCCGTAAAGGCATTGTGCCCCGCCGATACACAGACGGAAGCCGGTAATCACTTCGTCAAATATCAGCAGCGTCTCGTTCTCTTCGGTGACTTTTCGCACGTCAGCCAGGTAGGTCTCTTCGGGCACTACGGGTCCGATGTTGCCCATCACCGGTTCAATGATGAGGCAGGCCGCGTCATTTTTTTCTAGAGCGCCTGAAAGGGCTTCAACGTCGTTAAATGGCACTTGCACGGTGTGTTTCACCGCCGCGGCGGGAACCCCTAACGAGCTCGCAGCCGAGATGGCGGCCGATCCTGGCTTTACAAGCACCGCGTCGTGCGCGCCGTGGTAGCCCCCTTCAACCTTCACGATGGTGTCTTTTCCGGTAAACCCACGGGCGGCGCGAATCGCGCTCATCGTGGCCTCGGTTCCCGTCGATACGAACCTAAGCATCTGCATTGACGGGAAGTCCGCTTGAATGCGCTCTGCGAGGTCGATCTCAGCCTTGACGGGGGTTCCGTAGTCCCACCCCGACTTCAGTTGTTCGGCGACTGCCGCGTAGACCGCTGGGTGAGCGTGGCCAAGAATGAGTGGGCCGTAGCCCATGCAGTAGTCAATGTACAGGTTTCCGTCGGCGTCCCATATCCGAGAATCACTTGCCTTCTGGACGTAAAACGGATACGGGTCAATCGCTCGGACCGGGCTTGAAACGCCGCCAGGCATAAGCTTTCGGGCTTTTTCATACAGCTTCGCAGACTCGTTTGTTTGCATCGGTGCACCCCCTCACTGGGAAGCCAGTGTCTTTGCCGCCTCTTTAGCGAAATACGTTACGATCATATCGGCTCCGGCGCGCTTCATTGAAAGGAGCGTCTCGTAAATAGCTTCATCCGTCAAATGGCCGTTGTCGATCGCCGATCGCAACATTGCGTATTCCCCGCTGACGCTGTACGCCGCGACCGGTACGTTGAAGGTTTGCTTAATTCGGTAGATAATGTCGAGATACGGCAGTGCCGGTTTGATCATAATGATATCGGCACCCTCCTCTAAGTCCAAACGCACCTCACGCACCGCCTCGTTGGTGTTAGCAGGGTCCATTTGATGTGCTGAGCGATCTCCAAACGCGCACCCCGAGTCCACGGCGTCCCGGAATGGTGCATAGAAGCTCGAACAATATTTTGCGGCGTACGGCATGAGGGCGACCGCGTCAAACCCTTCTTTGTCGAGCTTCGCTCGGATCGCACCGACCATGCCGTCGATCATGCCCGATGGCGCGACGATGTCGACCCCAGCGCGCGCGTACGATGCCGCGACCTGTTGGAGCATCTCCAGGGTTGGATCACGGCGGATCGTGCCCGCTTCATCGACGATGCCGCAGTGTCCGTGGCTCGTGTACTCGCACAGGCACGTGTCGGCGATAACAGTGGCTTTTGGCACATTCGCCTTTATCGCGCTTATGGTATCTTGCACGATGCCGCTGAGCGCGGAGCTCCCCGTCTCGTTTTTGTGGCGTGGCACCCCGAACACGATCACGGCGGGAATGCCCAGCTCCGTGACTTCCTCGGCTTCGAGTATAGCGGTTTCAACGGTGTGACGAGAAAACCCCGCCAGGGAGGGAATCGAGACCGGCGCTCGCAGGTTCTCGTCGACAAACAGCGGGCAAATCAAGTCGCCCGGGTGCAGTGACGTCTCTCGAACCAGCGTGCTGATGCCCTTTTTTCGGAGCCGTGCAGGTCGGGCCACGTTAATCAGCCTCGCGTTTGAAGAGCTTGTGTGCCGAGCGCATTAGGTCATCATCGTCGTTAGCCGCCGCCTCTCGCAGCGAAGAAGTGAGCTCGAACAGCAGCTTGTTGACGATCGAAGCGGTGAGATCGTCTAGGATCTGTTGATAGTTGCGCAGGTCATCCGCGCTTTGCATGCGTTTGCGCGCTTTTTCCAGTTCGCGAACCCTGAGTTCCTCAGCGCTCTGATACAATTCCGCGATCAGCTCATTCGCGCGGGCTTTCTTATACTGCTCTTCGAGAAGGTTTAACTCCTGATTGATGATCGCGACCACCTTTCCGATCTCAGAACGCCGCTTCTTAAGGTTTTCCTCGGTGATTTTGCGGAGGTCGTCGATGTTATGCAGCTGGACGTTGTCGATCGTCGCTGCGGCCTCTTCGACGTCGCGCGGGTTGGCGATATCGATGATGACGAGCGGGTGGTTGTTTCGCCGCTGCATTGCTCGCCTGATCTGATCCTTCGTCAATATATAGTGTGGCGCGGCCGTCGCGCTTATCACGAGGTCCGCTTCGCACAGGTAGTTGTCTATTGTGTCAAATCGTATCGCCGTTCCGCCAAGCTGCTTGGCAAGGGTTTGGGCCCGCCGAAAGGTTCTATTAGACACGAACATCGCTTTCAGTTTTCGTTCGGCGAGGGCGACCGCCACAAGTGTCCCCAGCTCACCGGCACCGATGCTCAGAATCGACTTCTCGTCGAGGGTTCCCATGAGACGTTCGGCCAGGTCGACGGCGGCAGAGCCGACGGAGACTGAACCGCGGTTGATTTGCGTCTGGGTTCGCACGCGCTTGCCGACCTTGATGGCTTTGGAAAATGCTAAGCTCAACTCGGGTCCTAGAGTTCGCTCTTTGCTCGCGGTTTCCACCGCATCCTTGAGCTGACCGAGTATTTGATCCTCACCGACGATCATTGAATCGAGGCCTGATGCTAGGCGCATCAGGTGTCGGAGTGACTCGCGTGACTCATAGTGGGCAATAAGCTCCTGGTGCACGGATGGGAAGAAACGTCCGGTGAAAGCGGCGACGTCGAACTCGCCGTTGACGTCGAGGTAGAGCTCAATCCGGTTGCACGTCTGCACGATGGCACACTCACGAACACCGTCTGCTGAACGCATTGCCCGCAACGCGTCTTCTAGGTTTTCAATGCGGGCGCACTCGAGGTCATTCAGGCTGGCCCATTTGTGCGAGATTGAGAGGTTGATGATCCCATTCACGTGAGAACCCCTTATGTCGTGGCGCGTGGCTTCATTCGCTCGCGTTCCACGATTTCAAGCGCGGTGCGGAGCCCAGCGTCGTAGCTGCGCGCTAGTGCCATCCACACGCCGTGGTCATTGATGATTGACTCAAGGATGCGCCTTCGCTCAAGCTGGCTGTCAATCTCCTTTTTTAGAACGCTTCGCAGCTCGTTTTGGAGCGTAACCATGAGGGCAACGTTCTCGATGAGCTCTTCGATGCGCAGCCTCAGAAATCGCGCCGCCGCGGGACTTTTGCCCATCGTTGAGATCCCGATGTGGATATCGTCTTTGTGGATGACCGATGGCACGATGACTTCGCCGATGTCGTCTACCTGGTTTACGAGGATGTGCATAGCCTTTGCCTGATCAGCTATCAATCCGTTGAGCGCGCGGTTGTTAGTCGCAGGAACGACGATGAATGCGCCGTCGAGGTACTTTTTGACGTCTTTTAGATCGTCGACGATCGTATCGACAAGTCCACTGCCTGCCATTTTCATTAATTCAGGGGTGAAGCTCGTGCTCACCACTTTGGTTAGCCCGTAAGCGCAAAACATCTTGGCCTTCCTCTCTCCGACGTGTCCACCGCCGAATATGACGATGCACTTGTCGCTCAAGTCGATAAAAAGGGGCACGTGAGCCATAACAATGTCAATTCTGAACAGTGTGTCGCTTGCTGATCGCTCGCCAAAGTGACGCAGCGCTCGTTTTA
>Ga0224515_1000012_pt1 | contig 66193 bp, 58 predicted proteins | sample IRFST25metaG_FD_179880 | JGI IMG/M metagenome (GOLD analysis project Ga0224515, IMG submission 179880) | Peat soil microbial communities from Stordalen Mire, Sweden - IR.F.S.T-25 | ecosystem: Environmental > Terrestrial > Soil > Wetlands > Peat | place: Sweden: Norrbotten County, Stordalen Mire...
CACCAGCCCGGCCGCGTACAACTGGGGACCGAATGGTCAGCTCGGCTGGTTGGTCACCGGCACTGACAGCAACCTCTACCGCAACTGGATTGGGAGTTCCTCAGGCTATGAAGGCATCCCCGGGGCTTTGACATCGTCACCATCAGCCACAGCGAAGGCGCCTGGAGTCATTGATGTCTTTGCGCGCGGCAGCACCAGCACTTTCGCTGCCCTCTATCAGATATCCTACAACTACAATGGCTCTGGTGGATGGGGTCAGTGGACGGCTCTCGGCGGTGTATAGCGCAGTTCGCTAAGGGGTTTTTACCCCTCCTCTTTTTTTTGCTTTTCAGTACGTTTTCGCTGCGATGTTATTGCCTTTAGCGCGTGCAGTTGTGCAAGTGACCCCGGCTAACATGAGTGCGGGCGACGCTAATCAGGCTCTGTACAACCTGTTAGCACCCTAGCTTCTCCGGAGTCCGCACGTTTAAGCCGTTATGAAGATCTCGCGTATTTGTTTGCCATTGCGCGCTCTTCGTGGTTCTACCGAAAACTCTCGGGAGGGGACGTAAGCGCATGCGTGGATTATTTTCAACTAACCAATTTCTGTTTCGACGAAGTTTGAGTCTAGATCAATGGCGCAGAAATCTTGAAATTGCTATTTACTATTTCGCGATCTCATAAAGCGTGTAGCGAAGGCGAAAAAAGACGGTCCGCGAACATAAGGATAGCGAGTTCAGTACCTTTACCACATTCATCGCTGCGGCGCCAAATCGAATTATTGAACTTTGGAGCCCAAAAGCTGCAAGCGTGGGCAACAAGCCAAGCGTAATCAGAACCAGAGCAAAGGCCCCATAGTCAGGTGACCAGGCTCCTTGTTAGGATAGGAAGCAGAATGATATTGCTGAGATAGGCTAAAGGAGATACTACTGTGCTCAATCCTATTCGCCGAACAGTAAGTGTGTATTTTCCCATTTATGTGGCTCTTCTGCGATAATCTGATTGACTGTTGCTCGGCCGTTTTTAGATCTGCTGATGCCTTCTAATGCTTGCGCTAGGTTACACAAACGGCAGAGCTGACTTGATCCGCCTTACGATATTAATCTTCTTTAATCGTCTTTTCTCCACGATATTGTCGACTTTTGCGGGTAGCGCTTTCGGAAAGGAATTCATATAGCGCGACGTTCATAGCTTCGTCACGAAATTCGTCGAATGTTTGATTCTTTATTCTCATCACAATCAACTCAACAACTAGTCACTGGTTCAGTCCCAGCGCTCGGGCAGTTTGAGTGTTTGAAGGCGGTGCGCACTTGGGAGTACCCCTCATATCGCCTACTTCAATTTCATCATTCGGTTTCCGGCTTTTGACGGCCCCGTTTACGACTAGCGCACAACTTAGTTACGGCGGTCAAGTGCAAACCGTAACCTTTATTGTTTCTTCTTCTGCGTGTAAAACGCGGAATCCTCTAAGACGTTGTCAATCAAAATTGTGTTCCTTTGTTGGCGGAAAAGATGAAACGCAAACGTCTTGCGATCAGTAGTATCGCCTTAGCAGCTCTGATGTTCTTCTCGCTTTTTGCTGTGGCAAGTAGTCCGGCCGTGAGTGGCCAAGAGAGCGGAACGACTGCACCCCTTGCTACGAACCCAGTCGGCGCTACGATGGCAGGCACCGGCCCAGCCGCGAGCAGCTCGTTTGCTACTAGGGAAACCGAAATCTTTGCCGTCGACCCTAGTGGTGGCGTCTGGAACACGTCGATCGCGCCAAGCGGCAACGGTACTTGGACCCCCCTCGGTGGAGTGTCCACCGCATCACCTGCCGCCGTCTCATGGAACGCCAGCTACCCCCGTATTGACGTCTTTGTGCGCGGCACAAACGGGTCTGTCTACCAGAAGTACTGGAGTGGCAGTGCATGGTCTAAGTGGGGATCCCTCGGCGGGAAACTTGCTTCAGGCACCGGCCCCGCGGTCTCTTCATGGTCAGCGGGTCGTCTCGACGTCTTTGTACAAGGTACGGACAGCCAGTTGTGGCATAAGTGGTGGAATGGCGCGTCGTGGTCCGGCTGGGAATCCCTCGGCGGAAAACTGACCGCGTCCCCCGCTGCGACGTCACCGAGTATAGGTGTAATCGATGTCTTCGCCCGCGGAAGTGACGGCGGTGTGTGGCAGAAGTCATATAATAAAGGTTGGTCTAGCTGGAAATCCCTTGGCGGGCAGGTTGCTGTCGGTACGGGGCCCGCCGTGAGCCAAGACCTCTGGCTCTTTGTACAAGGCACGGACCATCAACTCTTGCGAACGGGTGTGGGGGTCGGCTCCGCTAAATCGACTGGCTGGAGCATCCTCGGCGGAAGACCTTCCGAGGCGCTGTCCACCTCGTCACCGGGCGCCGTCGTTCTCTCCACTGGCCAAACCTTGGTGTGTGTGAGCAGCACTAGCGGGAATGTCTGGTTTTCAGCGGATAGTCTTGCCAACTGGAAAGACTGGGGGTCTGCGGCTGACCCGCCCGTTGTAATCCACCGTCCCGAGCTGTCGCAGGGCATCGCAAACGACGGCACGTACAACTACGGCATGAGCACCACAGCGCTGTACAAGTACGACTCGAATTGGAATCTTATTACAACGAACGGCAATGCCGCTACTCGGTGCGGCGGTAATCATATAGGGTCTGGTGGAACCTATAATGGGGTTCTGTATGTACTTTGTACCGAAAATGCCCCAGCACCGGAGCTTGCACACGTGGGGCTGTTTCGCACGAGTGACTTGAGCTTTATAAAGATGGTTAATTTGGCCACAGTAGCCGGAAGTCCACCGACTGCCGATCAGATGAATATCGGTGGCGTCGGAGTTAACCCTGACGCTGGTCTCCTTTTAGGACTATCATTTGGCCCTTATGGTGGTGCTGCGTTAACAAACGCTTCCGTATTTACATTTAATTTAACAACATTCGCATACGAAGGCTCCTTTCAGGCGTCAGACAACCCAACAATAGCCAATCAAGGTATCAGTTACTATGGCGGCCACTATTATTATGCATATGACAACCCAGGCGGCGTCGCGATAATGAACACTGACGGAAGCAATGCGACACAAATAATCTCAGCGTCGAAGATGATGGCCGGTGGGGGCACCGACGAGATAGAAGGCTTATCCGTTACTAACAGCAATGTCTACGTGCTCCGTGGCGGCTACCTTTATATGTTCCCGTTTCAAGCTGCGTAGGGAACGCAATGGAAGATGCGCGATTAAGATTTAGAGTGACGGAGCGTGCAATCGCCTCTATATTAAAAAAATGAACTGAGCCCCCTGCCGCCCGTTTGGACTCGGTGTTCGCATTATAATTGTTATCTTAGTCAGGCAAGGAATCTAAGCTCATAAGTTGTGCGTTGCGACTTAAACTTTTTTTCACGCAGTGCGAAATAAGCTAATCAGTGCCTTGGTAAATGCTATACATGAGCTTAATCTCACGTATCGTGAAACCTCGGAGTGCAAGCAAGATGCTCAAATAGATCGCCGCGGCTAGTGCGATCGCTAAAACTATATTGAGGAGCCCAGCGGGATTCCATAAGAACAGAAATAGGGCGATGATGATGGAGCCGGAGGTACTCTTCGCAATGAATCCGCCGTTCACGTCGAACTTGAAGTATCTAAATGAGTAGATCGTGGTCAACACAAAAGCCAGCAGAAATGCAAGGAACGTTGTCAGCGCAGCACCTACGAGTCCTAAATAGGGAATGAGAACCAAATTTAAACCGAGATTTAGCGCGGCGCTGAGCATCCATATCGTGCCGATGACTGCTGTTTTCTTTTTAAGTGCGATTATCGTAACGAGCACCGAGTACGCGCCAATGAGCATAGTTCCTGCGGCAACAAACGGAATCACTAGATAGCCGTTTGTAGCGATCTGCTGCGTCGTTAGCAAAAGCAAAATCGGCTTTGACAAAACCGATAGAGCGAACACGCACGGCAGAGCAATTCCGATATAGTACTTTAGTGAATACGTAAGGATAGTGCGTATATCCACCAGGTTGTTCTCATCGTAGTGTTTTGATAGAACCGCAGGAAGTAGCGTCGATAAAGGTGCTGCGACCATGCCGATCGTCGTCCCTGCAGTGTATCCTGGCGAGTAATAGCCCACGGCTGCAGTACCTAAGAAGAGCGCGATGAGATAACGATCGCTTGAATTCACGATCCAACCCGATAGGCTGCCAGGGATTAAGGGCAGGCCATAATTGAGATATTGCCGCACGTGCATGAACTTGGGGGTGGCAAAGCCAATCTCCGCGACGATCAGATACATCATAATCAAGAACACAACGAGCTGCTCAACTAAGAGGGCTATCACGGCGCCCTCCAATCCGTAACCCGCGAGCACAAAATAAGCTACAAGAGCTGTCTCCAAGTACGCGTTGAAAAGGTTTAACCACGTGTATCTTTTGATCTGCTGGAATGTGACGAAATATTGCCAAGCAAAAAAGATTAGGCACGCAATTAGGATGTTCGGCACGAGGAGCAGAGCTGCGGCTAGATTGTTTTGAAACAAGCTTGTTGCTATTTGTGGCGTCAACAAAAGAAACAGCCCGGAAATTAGCAAGCTCGTAGCCAAAACGATGAATCCCATGGAGTAGAACAACTCTTGAACGTCACGTTTGCCTTTGGCTGCCGCGCCAAACCGAATCAAGGAATTATGGAGCCCTAAAGCCGCAAGCGGGGGCAAAATATTCAATGTAATTAGAATCAAAGCAAAAGCGCCATAATCAGCAATGGCAAGATTCCTCGTTAGAATAGGAAGAAGAATGATATTGCTGAGAGCGACTAGGGGGGCTATTACAGCGCTCAATCCTATTCGACGAACAGTTAGCGTATATTTTCCCATTTACGTGGCTCTTCCTCGATCCTCGACTGTTGCGACGTTTTTTTTGCTTTGTGCATGCTTACAACGTGCGTGCTTACAACGTGCGTGCTAGGTCACAAAAAGGCAGATTTAGCCTTTGACCCTCCTTAGGGTGTAGGTCTTCTCGCATGTCTATCGAGGGCGCTCTCTTGCGCAGTCATCTTTTTGCCGCAGCAAGATCCGGAGTTCCTGAGCAATTCCGGCTGGGGAGAATTGACCTCTTTTCTTCAATATGTTGTCCTGTTGGACCCGGTAACGACCCACAGGTTTCGTTTCAAGGATCGCCATAACAGCACGCTTTACGTCACCATAACTTTCGCACAGGTACCCGACATCCCCCATCTTGTTAAAGAAGTATTCAGAGAGTGGGGTTTTTAGTGCGATAACCGGCTTGAGATGTGAAAATGCATCCAATATCGCCGCGCTTCCGTGCACTTCGTACGCACTCGCCAAATGAAAAAACATAGCATAATCGATGCATTTCCCATATTTGAGAAACTCCTCTTGACTGAGAGGTGCATTCGGCGAGGGAACGTTGACGGATGTGCGCCGCATCTCTTTGAGCTGCTCGTCTCGAACGTCACCAATCAGAAAAAAAATTGAACGGTATTTTGTTCTTCCAGCGCTCACATCGTTTGCCAACTCAAAAAAAATGTCCGCTCCCTTACGCAGACTCGCGTGACCGAAGAAACCAAAACGGACGACATTATCTTTGAATGGCTCGTTGCCAGCAGAATCTGCAAAGATGTAGGGAACATCTATTGGTGAAATGCAGTTTTGCAGACGTGGCAAGTACTTCCTTAGACCTTGTTCCATAAGAGGTGGCGGTCCGGGCAGTAAGTAATGTAGTTTCGCTGTGTTGCCAGCGAGCAGCCAGTATCGATAGGAAAGAAATTGACGGGTCAGAAGCTGTTGGGGGTGCGTGCTAACTTTAGTTTGTAGGTCGTGTAGGACCACAAGACAGGAGACCTGAGGAAATCGCCTCAGCATTACTTTTATTGAGGCCAGATCGTTCCAGTGAGCCACGGTGCAAAACACTATTTGCCCCGCTCGATTTTTGTCGGCCAATCTGAACAACCGCCTGAACAGGGCGAGCCGCTCGAGAGACGCGGCTAGCGGCAAGCGCCGTCCCCGTCGCTCTTTGGGTCGAGCATCGGTTGGAAGCTCAACCTCAACAAACCTAACTCTTGCGAAGCGTGCACCCACAACCATTTTGACGTGATTCAAGTGCTCGCGTTCGGCACAAAATATGAGCCCCTCCTCAGGGAAAGCCTCAGAGATCAACTCAACTAGAGCTGCATTGAACTGCGTATGTCCAAATCCGCGAAAAAACGGTTCGCATATAACTATCATAAGCCCCTTATACCCCTAACCAGTGGATCTTATTGATTGCGTTTTCATTTTGATTTTGCTTCACAGTGACGTCAGCTCATGAGTATGAAAGTGATATCGCAGCAGAAGCTTTACAGATGCGCCGGCTTTTGATTGGGGGCTAATATAAGACGTCGTACGGAAAGCTCATCCGCGAGTAAGCGACAAGTGCTCGCGGGTAGTCGCCCTGCGGATTTTTCTGTTCAGCGAGTCTCAGCTTCTGCCCGAGGGCCCGTGATTCAGCGCCAAGTCCCAACACCGGGCCGCAATCGAGAAAGCCCGGGGCAAGCCTAGAACTGGCTCTTTTCAGTCAGTGTGCCATACGTAGGCAAGGTCACTCTCTGCCTCGCCGAACGAAACATTAGCAGGTTTATAGATGGTGCATCATTTTGCGAAACTCTCCGCAGTTGCTAATCGATGCGCCACAAGTTATTAAACTGCTGCGCTTCTGCTCGCTCTGTGCGCTGCAAAAATACCTCGGATCGCTAAAGCAGCAAATCTGCGCACACTCTGTGGTCTTTATAGGCGCTCCTCTCATTCTTTTATCACTTCACACCATATGTTTTCGTAAAAGATTTTTGAGGAGAAGATTCTAGAAAGAAAAAAGACCACTCGTTTCGCCATTTCACTATTCCACAAAGATACGCCCAGTGTCGCGGTCTTCTCGGTCAGCTCTTTGTAGCTCTGGATTTTCCCGCCACTCGAGCGCACGATAGTACTCACTTCTTCCTTTGCAAAACCACAATGCTGGTGTGTCTTGTCGAGTTGGTGGTACTCAACAACACCGAGTTCCCATAGTGCTTCATTTCTTTTCGGAACGCACAAAAGGACGTTTTCCTGGCAACTCTCAATAGATTTGCTCAGTAAAGCGCATGGATCTTTGACATGCTCCAGTACCCAGTACAAAACAACGGTATCAGTTTTTGGGAATGTAACTTTAGTCGCATCGTTCACGAGGAGTTTAATACCCGGAGGGTATGGATAATCCTCGTAACGTTGCCCATCAATGCCTGTGTATTGTCCTGTCCACTCTCTTTGGATCAAAAAGTTGTACAGTTGGCATGTGCCGCAGCCTACGTCAAGGATATCTCCTTTTTGGTGTTCCAAGGCTAATAAATTAGCTACGTGTCCAGAACGGCCTGCTTTCCACCCAAAATCAAATTCTTTCTTGACTATTTCTGAGCAGTCGTTCCTGATCATTTCTTGTGCGCCACTATTCGAGTTGTTTTTTTGTTTGTTGGGCCAGGTAATAAACCTATTTAACTTGACTTACACAAGTTTCCACCTGCTTCTAGTTTGTCCTTTCGTTTGCTAATTGCGAGCGATAGCCAGCTAAGCCGGCAAAAGAAAGTCTGTGAGTTTCATCTCAGTCTCCTCCACCAAAATAAGATGCGGTTTCCGGCCACCAAAGGGCGACCACCGCTCCGATCTCGAGTGATGGGGACCAGCGCTGACGCCGACCTCAGCGGGCTGCTTTTCGATATTAGTCGAACGGCCGAGGCAACTTCGGAATCAGCCGTGACCAACAGAGCACGTTAAGAAAGAAGAGCAGGGGACGAATAAAACGTCAATCACCACCTTTTTAACGAAAGTCATGCTGAGCGAGCATAACAATTACGATAGAAAAGCACCTATCATTGTCAGGGATTAATAATGTGGTCTCTGCGAACCGCAGCGTCGTCTGCAAGAAAATGTTGGATTGGAGAAAGGCTTGTTATCAAATCTACGGAGGACATGACGAGAGGTTTAGGTCAATGGCATGATTGTTCACAACGGACTGATCGAATGGAACCGCAACTCTTCCATGTCGATACGTTCTACAAAATCGCTGTGGAGACTTGTGCCGCAATCCAGCAGTGTCGGCGGATCACACGGGCTGCTGCCGGCAACTCATTTAGACAGGTCAAAAAAGGTAACGATTTGACGTCCCCAAGTTTTGCTTTCTCTCTTCTTTAGTCACGACAAAAACGGAGAAATCTGTTGTACTATCAGAACATGATCTGATGTTTTAATTGTAATAACCAAAAAGCAGATTAAAAGGACACAAAAAAGGGAGGCTAGGATGGGACTGCAGGTTTGCGCGGCAACAGTGGCCTACAATAATCCAAGAGATCTCACGCGGCTGCTTTCGTCACTCAAGAATCAAGGGCCGACACTAAGGGGGCTCATCATCATCGATAACTCGGACCATCGGTGCGCAGCAGAAAACAGGAAAGTCTTCGATATTTACTCTAAAGAATACGCATTTGCCCAATATCACAAGACAAAAAGCAACGAGGGCTCCGCTGGTGGCTTTCGCCTTGGAATGAAGATTGCTCACGAGAGCGGTTTTGAGTGGGTATGGGTATTAGATCAGGACGGGATCGCGTCAAATCGTTGCCTGAGCGAGTTGCTAAGGCGCGCTAATATAGGGGACATTCTCTGTCCTCAAAAAGTGGATATAGACAACCCTTCGGTAGTTTATACGCGAACGAGGTTGAGGAAAAACTTTCTAGGGCATCTCCATCCCGTTCGTTTAAGTGGGGCCAAGTGCCAAATAGACGCTTTTGGAACGCACGGTGTTCTAATCTCAAAGAAAGTCATGGACTCGATCGGGTACTACAACGCTTGCAACTTTTTTGTCGGTTACGAAGATTATGATTACGCACGTCGGGCACTCCAAGCAAAATTCGCTGTGATAGCCGTTGATGAGGCCGAAGTGCGGCATCCGGATCTTGCCCCAACCTTTCTTGATCCTAATGGTCAAAGAAAGCGTGTAGATATTCACGGGCTTCGTCCAGATCTTTTAGGTTATGTAACGAAGCTCAGTCGCGGCGAAAACGGTTGCAAGAAGGATAGATCGCTATTGCTCTTTTCTTGGTTCTATCTTCTCACGGAAAGCTTGAAAAGCTGGCAATTTGCGATCGCACTTGCCTACTCGCTCTGCATGCTGTTGGTCAAATTCGCGTGGATAAGAAGAGAAATATCCATGCAAGACACGCTGAATGCCTATGCAAAGTGCCTCAGGTCGAACGTAAAAAAGGAATGGTCTTACGGGTGCGTTGAAGAATTCTGTCAACACATTCGCAAGTAGCGTTGAGCTTTGCTCTAATGCCAGCAAGTTGGGAAGCTGATTTGGCTGAGACCCTCGAAAGCGCCTGATACCGACAAAGATGTATATAAAAAAAATCGACGGTGAGCGTGTCGCTATTGATAGAAACTCTTCTCGTTTTTCATTCTTGAATCTGTTTGCTCTCGCGAACGGATGAGAAAGACCCGTCATTGTCGACGTGCATTTTACTTGTGCTTTGGTTTATTCCTTGGCGCGCTTTGTCGCTGGGCGCTACCATAGATCCCGAACAAGACGGCGCTAACTGAGCCAACGAGAAGCAAGGGTGTCGGGATGCACTTTCCGACCGTGGCGACGGTCAGCCCTACACTCGACGACGGGCTCGCCGCTTCGCTGCCTCCTGTCACCGTCGAACGGTCGAGGCGGGTGAAGAGCACACCCTTAGTCTTGAGAAAATCAATGAAATTCATCAGCTGCTGAATTTTGTGGCTGTCAACGGCGCCCATGCTATCTGTGAATGCCCAATAGTGATATGCAAATGTGAGCGTATCAGCATGAGGGTCGACAAGGAACTGCTCGGTGACGTTTTGCGCCTCTAGGATGGTCTTGGTGAAGGCCGTGTCATTAAGGGCGCCGATAGTGAAACCCCCCTCTATTCGCATGCCGCCTAAATAGCCGTACTGAATGTCCTGCAGAGAGAAATCTGTGTTATAGTCCGTGAATCCGAGTGCAGCAGCCGCCCGCATCGTGGTGTGATCGCTGTTATCCCATGGAGGAATGAACGTTGTCGGCGTCACGCCGAACGCCTCTTTGATATCAGCCTGCCCCTGCTTGATTGCGTTGTATTGAGCGGCATACGGCCTCCCATAAAATTCACTGGGCCCTTCCGGTGACGGCGCGATATCCTGGTGCGTATAGCCGTGCTGTGCAAACTCAAATAAAGGGTTTGAGGCGATCGACCCCATGTAGGTGTGGAACGGCCCGTCTTGGAGCAGTTCGTTGCCTTCTTGGCCCTCACGGGGGGGGTGCGGAATGATGCCCAGCGTCACAGGGACGCCCTCGTCAATGTGCACCTGATTGACCGCTTCTAATGGCTCCAGCGACGTAAACGGAGCGACATCATCATCGCGAAAGGCAATGTACTTCCGTGGTTGCGTCGGTTGGGCGTTGGTACTCGCTGTAGAACACATCAAAGCTAAGAAAAGCAGAAATACGGCAATCGTAACACGTTTCACTGTTGTGCTCCGTGATATGTGCTGGTAGCGCAGAACTTTGTTCTGATGGCAGCAGCGATCGGACACTTCCGCCGCAACGATGCCGAGGAGGAAGCTAGCAGTACTTAGCAAAAGTTGCCCTCCTGCTTAACTGTTTCGTTGGGGCCTCCAAATCGCTACAGGCAGGCGAGATATGGTGATGAGTCACACAGTAATCACGACCTTTTTCAGGGAAGATCAGGTTACCTCGTGCGCAGCACACGGCGCCCACAATAAGAAAAGCAGTCATCCCTGCAGCGGAATTAAGAACGCGGTTTCTTCTGGCTCAAGGTGCAGCGAAAGAGCTGCAGCCCCCTCTGGACAAGCCATAATCTGATTTATGATAGGGGGGCTATAGCTTCTGGCATTGATGAGGTCATCATCGTCACGGGTTGGGGAAAGCGAACTATCGAGTACTATTTTGATCTCTCCCCACAAGATAACTCGTATGCTTTCTTAAACGTGTTAAACCCCCCTCATTGCGGTTGAAAACGCTCGACTTAGGAAGATTCCGAGCTGCAGTATTATTCAATGAGTAAGGACAAACGAATCTCATCGCCGTTTGAGTGACGTCGTTAAGAAGCCGGCGCTAGCTTAGGCCCACTCGTGCATGGCATCGTCGCCCCTACCTATGACTCGAGATTTTTTTGATTACATCGACGTCTGCGTATCACGAACGCGGCGAGCTGCAGCTTACTCACGCCAGTCGCTTGGTTTTATACAAGCGAAACCTATGCGTACGTTACAGAGGACGCTCAGGATGAATCTTGAATCGATGGAAATTATGAAATACGTCAGCAATGCACTTCTTGTAGCGAAGTTACGGGTGCAAACTTGATCCCGGCCTGCTGTCGGTGCGCCTGCTGCGTCCGTAACCGAGTAGTGGTTGTGGTCGATGCTTGGCGGATTTTTTCCGCGACAGTTTCGCAATAGGCTGGAGTCCAGCGCCGTTAGTCTGGGCGACGGCGCTTCTTTTGCTTGAGTCTCAAGCGAACAGTGACTTCAAAAACGCGTACAGAGTGCCTGATGCGCTTGAAAGCATAATAGCAACCTTTATGTCGCTAGCAGGGAGAGAATAAGAAACGAAAGTACACCTGCGCGAAGCAATGACATCAGAGAGACAGGAGCAGAATTTACAAAAAAGCGGGCCACGAAACGACGAATCGAGGGATTCTGGCCTGCTTACAGTCATGGTGGGCATTCCGTGCTACAACGAAGAGGTGGCGATTGGAAGTCTCGTCGTACGTGCCTCGCAGTACGCTGACAGAGTGGTCGTTCTTGACGACGGGTCCACTGACAAAACTGCGGCGGTTGCACGCCTCGCCGGTGCTGACGTGCTCGTACACAGCGCTAACTGGGGCAAGGGGGCCGCCTTACGCGACATTTTTAGGTACGCGACACAATGGGGCGTTGATATTCTCGTTATTCTCGACGGAGACGGACAGCACGACCCCGATGATATTCCGAAGCTCATACGGCCGCTGATGCTCGATGAAGCCGATATCGTTAATGGCAGCCGCTATCTGAATGGGAACGGGAGAGAGACCCCGCGCTACCGCCGGTTCGGACAGGTCGTTCTTGACAAGTTTACGCATCTAGGGCTGCGTCCTGACGTCAATGTGACGGATACGCAGAGTGGCTTCCGCGCATTCTCGATGAAAGCTGCTCGCGTGTTTAAATTTGGCACAGACCAGCTGGCGATCGACAGCGAGATGCTAATGGACGCAGCGAAGGGCCAACTGCGGGTTAAGGAGGTGGACATCAACGTCCGGTACGATGTGGGACACTCCTCTATGCATCCTATCGCCCACGGTTTGCAGGTGCTCATGGGGGTCCTGCGAAATCTTGAGTTTAAGAAGCCCTTGCTCGCCTTCACTGTGCCTGGACTCATATTCATTGGCATTGGCGTCGCCTTGGCCGTGTACGCAGTGCAAGGATTCTACGAGTGGGGGCGCATCCCTAACGGGCCTGCGATCCTGATGGTCCTTGTCGTAATCGTTGGAACTTTCATGACACTTACCGGCATCATTTTGCACTCTATGGCATCGCTCACCGAATCGCTTGAATCAAGGCGTTAGATGTTATGATCGCTCCGTTTCATGGTTTTTGTAGAACTAGTGCGCTATTGCGCCAAGCAGGTGAGAACGCTCGCAAGCAAGGAAGCAGTTTTGCACGCTACGTTCCCGTGCAGTCCGCTCCGAAACAACGGCAGGAACTAAGATCTTTACTTCAGGAGGCCATTGGCTAAAGTGACGTAGCCGAGCTAACGCGAACCATCGGGGCTGCGAGTTGGATCTCTGCGCCCGCAAAAGTAGTACCAGCACCTCAAGCGCTGGTCAGCAGCGGCTGATACACTTCAAGGGCTTCGGAAGCAGAGCCGCGGCGATCTGTGGCTCCGTTTTTAGAGATCTCGTTCTTAAGCGCGCTTCATGCAAAACTGCTCAGGGGTTTGCTGCCTCTATCAGACGACAAATCACTTCAAATACCCGCTCTGAGTTGTGGCAATCTTGAAACTTGTTGAAACGCGCACACACTTCTTCTCGCTTGACTTTCCACGAGTCATGTTGGATAGCCTCACGTAACAGATGGAGCACTTCGAGCCAGTCCGTTGCTTTAGGCCCAGGCGTCACTTGGTCATAGTCGTAGAACAGCTCGCGGTCCGCTGTCACGTATTGCTGGATGTCAAAAGGCGCAAATACAATCGGACGATCTAGGAGCAAATAATCGAAAAAGACACTAGAATAGTCTGTTATGAGGACATCGGTCTCTCTTAAAAGGGGGTAAATATCTGGTAGATCTTCATCAGCTGGGGTGAATATCCTTTCGAGCCGCGCTCCATCTGAGTTAAATTGCACGTCGTACGGATGCGCCTTGATGATTAGGATAGCGTTCAGCTCACGAAGCGTTTCGTTCACGGTGTTGCCTTCGAACTTAAAGCCCGCAAACAAGTCAAGCTCTCGCCGTCCTTCACGGCGGAAGGTGGGGAGGTATAAAAAAAGAAATTGAAAATCAATCTCTCGTTTGATCTCCGTGACATATTCATCGTTGAGCTCATTCAGCCAAGGAGCGCCACCTAAGACGTCATTCCTTGGATATCCGGTGACGGCTACCTCTTTTGCGTCGCTAAAAACGGTTTGCATTGCCTGTTTGCTTTCATCGGACGTGGCGATGACAACATCATAGTTTGTGTTAGGGCGGAGTCCTTCAGCCATGAGTCGCTGTGCATATGAGCTCTTGCGCATGCGCATCTGACGGCCGGGAGCAGGTTCAAGTTTCTTTAGTGGAGTCCCATGCCACAACTGCACTGATTTTGTCCCTTTTGTCGTGTACAGATTAACGTCAGATACGCCTACTGAAAAGATGATACAGCTCGCCCTCATGGAACAAATGATACCCCGGAGGCTGTGCATGTAGTACGCTTTGTATCCGCGCGATTGCAAGTCAGCCACGATTGTTTTGTTGCGAGAGAGCCAAACGCAAGTAATTTCAGGCTGTTTGTGACATACATAAAGGAATAGATATTTCGGGTTGTCAGCGAATTTCTTTCCATCCCAAGAGCCGAAGACCCAAATGTCCTTTCTACGCGGAACCAACCCTGATATCCAATAAATCGTTCTGGTTACGACTGCGGCTACCAGCTCGCCTAAAGACGACAATAACTGCAAAAGGAGGTTAGCTCGAGTCGTCTTTCTTTCGTTCAATCGCGGTTCTCACCCCAGCGTCCGCCTACAGTTTCATCTTCTAAATTAGCCGCGTTTTCCGGCATTAATCTTGCGCTACGCTCAGCAAACCAGATGATGAGGTAAGGCATTAGCATCATATGGACATTAGACTGAGCTGAGGGGCTCGTTTGCCGTTTGACATCGTGCGCTTCGCGCTGCTTTGTCACATAAGACGTCAGCGATTTTTTCCGCCATCAGTCTCGCGGTGGTCAGCTTCCCGCCTATAACGTGAAAGGCGTTTTTCGGGCCCTCTATTACCTGAAAATCACGTGATTTTCGGCGTCCGTTCTGGAAATGAATATTATTCGTCGCACTCTCTGGATAATTACCGTCGGCGAGTGCCCGGATACCGACAAAGGTGCTTAGCGTGCGCTGGTTCTCGACGCCAGGAAGAATATGAGCGATTTCTTTCTTGAGATAAGCACCAGCCCACGGCTCTGGACTTGCTTCTTCTGGGTTGCTAATCGTTGTCGACGTCGTCCCGAGCCACCCGTATCCATCGTGCACGATATAAGCATCTGCGTCGGAGGGTTCTCGCAAGTGCTGGATCCCGCGCGGAGACAATGCTTGTTGAACTATTATAGTGCCTTGGCTAAACGTCACCGGGATGCTTGTATCGAGCTTCGCAGCTACTGTGTTGATCCACGGCCCTGTAGCGTTTATTATGTACTCGGTGCGCAAGTCGCCGTGATCGGTTTTGATGTGGAATATGCCATCTAATTCAGTGATCGCGCGCACCTCGGTTCCTTGGAATAGACTGCCTCCGCAGAGCTCTGCAGAAGAACAATTGAGCCAGCAAAACCGTTGAGCATTTATGTTTCTGTCGTTGGTTTCCACCGCAACGGCGAGATCGGTGTTCAACGACGGAATTTCTGCGAATACGTTGCGCAGATCGAGTTCGGTCGCTTCGACGTGAAGCTGCTTCGCTGCCCGCAGAGCGCGCCACGCGTACTCAGTTCCAAATCCAACGAAGTAGTTTCTCAGCTTGCCGATGACTTCCGGGGCTATCGCACTGATGATTGCATTCTCTTCAGCGCACTCTTGCGCCACAATAGGGTCGTTGATCACGTATCGCAAGCCACCGAGAAGGTTCTGGTGAGACGCTGAAGTCGTACCGCTGGCGATGGTACGGCGCTCGACTAGGGCCGCTTCAAAACCTCTCATGGCTAAATCGCGAAACGTCGCGGTCCCGGTTGCGCCGCCCCCAAAGATTACCACCTCGTATCGCACAGCTCACTCCTCGCGCTTTTTGATTTGCTGATAGAGCTCTCTTGCGTAGAGCAGATCATCGTAGGTGTCGATTTCACAGCGGAGTAACCCATCTGCATTAATCACGTACAGCGTTGAAGGATATTTTATTAATAGTCTGTCAAGTGGTTCCGAATACCATTCAGGTCGTGCCCTCGGTTCTTTCAGCCCGCGAGCGAAAGATTTCAAGAAGTCACCACTGAGCTTGATCATGCTCGTATAAACAACGCGGCCTGGTACTCGCTTTCCGATACGTGTGGCAGTATTATTTTTCACTGTGACTTTACAATCTTCCGGTAGGACCTCTTTTCTGTTATCGACAATGCAGGCGTTATCGTGCGGCGAGTCAATGAGTTCCTTTAGAAGCTCCACCTCAAATAGTATATCTCCGTCTAAAAGAAGCACCGTATCATTGTTTACATTAATGTGGTCTAATGCAAGTGAGAGGCTGAAAGCGTTGTCGGTTTGTTGGAACAGCTCATTCTGGATGACCGAGATTGGAATGCTGGTCTCCGCGTTCGCGACGTGCTCTTGTACTAAGTCGCGTTTGTAGCCTGCAACGACAAGAATATGGTCGACTGCAAATCGGGCTAAGCATCGAATCTGGTGGTCGATGACGACATCCCTGTTGAGCGGTAATAAGCATTTTGGCAGATCCTCAGTCAGAGGTCTTAATCTCGTTGACGCGCCTGCCGCTAAGATTATTGCTTTCATTTTCTAGCGTTTTTGAGCCTCTCTATTTTTAAGGCCATCTACGGTCTCTACGCAGCTATTGAGAGGCGCGCGTCGTCCGCGTTACAAGCCTTAGCTCTCCAGTATCTCAGATCATGACTAACAAATGTGATGGCAATCCTGCTCGATAAGACCTAATGCTGCAAGCAGAACAGTCTTGCAGAGCCCTTCTAATAAGACTTTTGATGTGACTCTCACGCAAACGCCTGTCGAGGCAGGAACGGCGTCCAAGCCCAAGTCGGGCACTTCTTTCAAAGATGTAAACGTAAAATAGAAAATTATTTGCCCATCAATTATGGAATAGTTAGTTTTAGATGTATTTCTCAAGTACACGTTTTTCGTGGTCGCCTCGTTTAACGGTGGGCGTGAGGTCGTCGGCAGTGCCTTCGGTAAGGAGTAACGCAAGGTTTACCGTCATCTTTCTAGAAATCCTCAACTCGATTTATTCTTAGAAACGCAATGAACATAACCCATCATCCAAAGAGCGAGCAGAGAACACGAGAAAGAGTTGTAAACTCAGTTGCTGATTGCAGCAGGCCTTGCTGACTATCAAAGAAAACTGGAACAAATTGACGCTCTCTTGCGGACAAAAGGTTATCCATCTGGGACTTGTTACACCCCAAACCGTAGCCGGTGTCTTAGCTTCGTCACGATAGCGATGTCACTTAAATGCAGCTTGAACTTGTGACCCCAGTACTGCAAGCACCGTGGGTTTGATTCTGGACGTAGTGGTTCAGCGCCAGAAAGGATGTTTGCCAACCTTTGATTTGGAATGGTAGGTGTTGCGGGTGATCGTTCTAACGAACCATAACATTCGCAAAGAGAAGACAGCTTTGTCTTATGAGGTTGAGGTGCAGACACGATTGATCGCTTCTACCCTCTGGATGCCACGTGCGCTTGCCGAATGATTAGCTTTAAAGACTGCGAGCTCCGGTACAGCGAAACAAAGCGCGGAGAGAGGATTGCAAACGTCAAGGTATTGTTGCGGTTCGAGCTTAAGACTGCACGGTTAGTTTCTGTGGCTTGAAATGACACGATGTTACGTAGCATTCCATAGGTTCGCCATCAGACGTTGAGGTTGACTGCTGCAGCGGTTTTCTTTGAGCCCCCCGTTCGGTTGGTGATCACTATTTTTCTCAGTTTTTGATGTGAGCAAAAAGCAACTCTTCTCAAGTATTCAGAATAAAAAGTTTTCGCCGAGGACTCTAAGGGTTCAAAAACTCGTCATAATAAAGGAAGAATGGCAAAATGTTATTGTCGGGAATTAAGGTCGCGTTTATTTGTCCAACCGTCAACGGAGCCAAAAAAAGAGCTGAAACTCAAGGCATGAGACCGCAGAAGAACGCGCATATGCTCTAGTGAGGGGAGTCAGAACCATCAAGACCGCATAAGCTACTTGATGAGATCTTTTACCGATCTTGGGACGAACTTGCCGATTCTGCGTCCTGAATCTTCTGGCAAATCCTGCATAGGTTCAGTGTTTATTGAGGGACAACAAATCAATTCCTGACGGCGGCCTTTTGCCGCTACAATCAGGATGCGATCGTGTTCTTCCTGGCCCTTCGGGATATGGCACTCGTAAGCGGATGTAAATCCAACGTGAGAGATAAGATTGTACAGCGAAGGGCGGGTGGGCCAGAAGCTCGTTAGGTTATCTAAGGACCCCCATAGCGCTTGCTGCCTCTCTTTTAAAGTGGATTTAGCGTCGTGTTCTATAAACAAACTGCCCCAGTACTGCTTTCCTTTATAAGTATACGATCTCTCAGATCTTTGGCTTATGTGAGTGTCTATAAGTGCGACTTTCCGACATACCGCGCTTATCGTTTCTAGGAAGGAAAAGACGTCTGGGGCGTCCAAGTGATATAGGATACCCAGGCATAAAATCACATCAAAACTGCCATATTTCTCCTTGCTAAGATTACGGACATCGTCTTGAACGAGTTCAAGGTTGTCTAAGCAGAGCACATTTTTCACGAATCGGGCCTTCTCGATATTTGCCTCTCGTCCTTCAATTCCAACTACCTCGGCCCCATGGCGCGCAAATTCTATTGCATAGAGTCCTTCTAGACAAGCCAGATCCAGAATTCGTAGCTCACTGAATGGCTTGTCTACAATATCGGAAACGATTTGCACTAAACGTCTCAGCTTGATTTCGTTACCCGCTATTTTTTCATTAATGGTGTATAAGCCTGGACCAAGTTGAATGTTGTGCGCCGTCCATTCACCAAACCTTTGAATGACCGCTTGCTTTTGACGCAATATTTCTTCGCTATTCATGCGTCTCATGAATCGGCAAGAATCGGATCTCGTGCCAATTCGTTGATTTCTTGAGTGATTTTGTGGTCAACAGTTCTACCGCCTCGAAAAGAGTTCAACGTCTCAAAAAGTAGGGAGAGCCGATAAAGATTACGATTCGATGTGTTATCTCTAGAGTCCTAGCGTGCGCTCATCAGATTCCAAGGTAATTGCATGGACAAGCTACCCCACGATTTGTAAAACTTTTAATAGCCCCCATAATCAAAAAAAGGGGGCTGAAATATCGAATGGCTAAAATCTGTCGCTTTTCGCGGCTGTGCTCACTTTAACCGCTTTATGCGCCGGGCTTATGAGTATGCTTGCTGCAGGCAAGCGAACTTTAAGATGATTCACGAGACTCGGGTGAGGTAGCCAACTCAGTCACCGGTCTCTCCGATGCTGACGCCGTCGGCAGCTTTAATCCATCGAACCCGAGACAGCAGTAGTTGACAAATGGCTCAGTTCATGAATGAAATGAATCAGAGGCAGCAAGACCTAAGTCAACCGCTGCATATCGAGCTCCCATGATCGTAGCCACTATGAATCAAGAATGGGCGCTCGTAACGTCCTTGAAGAAGCAGCTTTACCGGCAGGTGGCTTAGCCATAACTACCTGCGCTTAGGTTATTTAACGCGAGCGACTTGAGCCATGTAAGAACAATGAACTTGACGCAGGTCTCCGGTAATCCGCCGCTGGAATCAACTCAACGTAGGGGGTGTTGGGGTTGACCCTGACAATGGCAATATAATATGCTTGCAATATGCTTAGCCGGCGGTAGGGTGTCGGCTAACGCTAAAGTGTTCAAGTTCGATCTAAATACATTCGCTTATGACGGGTATGTCCCAGCAAGCGTCCCGCTGATCTGCAACCAAGGTATCAGCGCTACTATAACGGTTGTTATTACTTCTCGACTAACGACCGCAACAACAGCGGCATTTATATGATGAACACCCAAAGCACCAACACTACGTGTATTATTCCATACTCGTTCTTCACGCGCGGCGGTGAGATAAAAGGGCTCGACGCAAAAAGCGACTTCATAAGGGTGTTGTGCGGCAGCCGCGTCTATGCGTTCCCGTTCCAGGTCGAGTAGGGGCAGTAACGAGAAGCGCAGCAAGGATCTCAACCAACGAAGCGGCCGCATCGCGGTTCTCCGGCGGCTTTACTATGCCGCTAGGATCGGCGGGATTTCAGGATAGACCCTACGGCAATGACACTTTCCTTCACTAACTCGTGTTTAAGAATAACGTCACTCTTAGCTTCGGTCGCTTTTTGCGCAATAAGAAGATGTGCAAATCGTGAACGAGCTAGCTAAACAAGCAAGCGGATGAATCTTGGAACAAATAGGAAAGTCAGACGGGCGAAGCTGAAAGCAACAACTCTAGTTTTCGCCTAATCTGATTGCTTAAGACGTTTGCTGACAAAAGCAATACCGCTAACAGATTTGAAGCCCGGCCCGTGGGCAAGCGGAATGTAGGGGGGTTTTTGACGAGGTTTTCTTCGGAGAATAATGACGTCAAAATCATATTCTGTTGGAGCTTTAGAAGGGGGGCTCAGCAGGTCGCAATGGGGAAAAGATATCGTCGTGCGCGCGCATCAAAGTTCCACTAAAGACGACGGGCGTTAGGAAAAGAGAATGATTTCTGTCGTGATTCCGGCGCATAATGAAGCTGGTGAATTAGACAAACTACTTGAAGAGTTCAGTTCCTTCGATGGATTAGAACTCGTCGTCGCAGAAGATGCCTCCACGGACGGGACCCCTGAAATTGTGCAAGAATTTGCCTCGCGAAACCGCAACGTCATACTCACACGCAGCAGCACCCTCACGGGGAAGGGCGCCGCTATAAAACGGGGACTTGCGGCGGCAACCGGCGATGTTCTGGGGTTCATTGATGCTGACCGGTCGATTCATCCAGACGACTTCATGCGGGTTGTTGATGCGATTAACTACGGAGCGGATCTTGCCATTGGATCACGAAAGCTTCCAGCGTCAGTTATTCTTCAGCACCAGCCGCTCTTACGACGGATCTTAGGGAAGCCCCTCACGTCTATTTGTGACGACAGGTATTTTGTCTTCGATAACTTCGTTATCGCCGCTTGGTTCTTTATAGCGGTTCAAACGTGGCCCCAGTGGTGGGTCTTTCTCTTACCGCCAGCGCTCTTAGTTCTTGATAATTTTCGGACCAAGTATGGGCTTGTCTTCTGCATCCTGATTCTCATCACGTACCTGTTCATCGCGATGCGTGACATGTTCACCTCGACGTCGGGGTTGGCGCGGGTAGCGTTCTTTGCAGGTTATCGCATTCCATTATACATCCCAGCATTGTTGAGTACCGGACGCTGGTTCGAGTGGTTATTCACAGTTCTAGCGGGTTTGCTGCTGTTCTGGGTCTTCGCGCTGAGTAAAGAGCTTAGTGACAAGGATGCCAAGTCAAGCACTGCAACCTAATGGTGCAGATACTGCTTTGCTGCAACTCGTACGTGTTCGTTTCCGAACTCGTGTCGTTTTTTGATACCCTGTCGGCTTTGATGAAAAAACAGCGCACTGAGCACAACCGCAGGACCAAATGCGAGACGCTGCACATATTGCGCCTTGACCAAAATGGAGCAATAGGTCGCCATTAAGGAAGTGAGTGGGGATCGCAATTAGCTGCGCACGAGTGGCCTTCTCTGGGATAAGATCCATCTCCTCTGTGCCTCTATCGGATGAAGGCGATAACACTGAGGTCGGCCAGTAATCCTTTCAGCCATAACGACATGTTTTTCAACTTCCTGCGAGTAGGGGATTACGCCGTGGTCGGTGGCATCATTCGCGCTGCCTTCGGTGGGGATCACAGCGGAACAGCACAAGAATATGAAAATTGCGTTTATCGACATCTACCAGAGGACCCCCATTAGCAGCGGCGGCGATTGGTGGACCTTCCAGCTGTTGACAGATCTCGCACGAAATAATAGCGTTAACATGTTTTATACGTCTGAAAAAAGCTCAGAAGAAGGCTATTTGCCCAAGGACATCAGTTTTGACACGCACTTTCTGCCATCACGGGTCAAGTGGGGCCGCGTATCGACGTGGCTCGACATTATCAGGCCCGATAAGTTGTGGGATAAGTCACAGATCCGCGGTATCGAGGCAGATTGTGTCTTTACTTTGGTCTACGGGTATCACATAGCTGCCTACATCGCCAGCAAAAACGACGCGCCTCTTGTCCTCGTCATGCAAAACGTTGAATGGCAGTATGTGAAGAGCACAGGTTCGTCATTGTACCTTCCAATTCGCCTATTCGAAAACTGGATTCTCAAAAAGGTTGACGCGGTAATTACGATTAGTCCACAAGATTGTGACTATGCGGTCAAGCACGCTTCCCGCCGCGTTTTTTATATACCGCCGCAACCCGATGCGCACGTATTTAGTCGTGACGGCGCCCGTTATGATTACGGCGGCGATTTCTTCAATGTACTCTTTTATGGTAGTTTAGATCGGTATCAAAATCGGGTTGCTTTGACTTTTCTAGCAAAGGAGCTGGTTCCGGCACTTGCAGATGAGCGCTCGAACGGTGCCTTCAAGGTGCACGTATTTGGTTCCGGAAAAGCTCCCGAAGACCTGCTTTCCGGAACTGGAATCAATTTTATTGGCGCTGTAAGCGATCCCGGGCCATATATTAGGGGGGCGGACGCGATCGTCATACCTATCAAGAATGCGAGTGGCGTCAAACTGCGAGCGGTAGAATCGCTCGCATGCGGAAAGCCAGTTGTGGCGACGCCCGAAGCAGTCCAAGGACTTACTGAGGATTTAAGGGCTATGACCTATGTGGCCAGTACGGCAGTCGAATTCGTGGAAGCGCTCAAAGGTATTCGCGACGGGAGGTTGGCAAACAAAACGAATTCCTCGCTTGTTCTCCGCCGTATGCAGAAAAACTCTGTCGATGACGTCATTAACTACGTGTCGAAAAAACCACAAGTCCCTGTCGTTGAGTCGAAATGAAGATTCTCATGGTAGCTCCGCTTCCGCCTTACCATCGTGGCGGAATAGAAAGAGTCGTTGGTGAGCTCACACAGCGGCTGTCGCGCGATCACGATGCCGACGTGCAGGTGTGGTCAGGAACCCTCGGTCACGCCCAAACCTGCGACTGGCAGGGCGTACACGTTAGAACGTATCGCACGAGCCGGCGAGTCGGCTATGCGTCTCTGAAGCTGTTCAGCGATCTCAAGCGATCCGCGCAGGACTTCGACGTCATTCACGCACACGGTTCAAACACGTTGATGCCGCTGATGGGTGCGTTAGCGGCCGCGGCAACTCCGCTTGTCATTTCACCTTACTTCCACCCACAGGCGTCAAATAAGCTCCTGGCTACAGTGAAGCCATTGTTTGAGAGCACTCTTGATGCTCTCGCCTTGCGAAAGGCAACAAAGATTATCTGTATCTCTGAAACCGAGGCGGAGCTAGTGCGCAACCGCTTTCCTACCGCGCATAAGCTAAGCATAATCTACAGCGGCGTAAACGCTGAAGAAATCCAAAGCGTTAAGCCCTATGAATTTGATGGCCAGCTTATCCTTTATGTGGGCCGCCTCGAGCAGTATAAGAATATACACCGCGTTATCGAAGCAGTCGCATATTTGCCTCAGCGGTTTGTGTTTTACATTATCGGCGAAGGTCCATACAGGAATCATCTGGAAACCCAGATTCGCAACTGCGGTCTCTCGGACCGCGTAAAACTACTTGGCGTGTGTTCTGATGCAACGCTGTTCGAATGGCTGAAAACAAGCGCGCTGCTCGTTAATTTATCTGAAATCGAGTCGTTTGGTATAACAGTGCTCGAAGCCGTGGCTGCTGGAACGCCGGCACTCGTCAACGACAAGCTCGGTTTGCGCGAGCTTGCGCGGCACTTTGACGGCGCCGTGTTTTCGATACCCGTAGAAGCAGTCAGCGCTCGTGAACTAGCCGAAACGATACGCGATGTCGCTGGGATAGACATCGGCTTGGTCGATCTGAACGATTTTCGGTGGGACAGGATCGTGGCGCAAACGTTAGACGCATATAAAGAAGCCCGCAACGCGTCAGCGAGAGCGTGAAGACGTCGCTTTGTTACTGAGTTCACAATCGCAGTAGAGCGTCAGACAGCTTACGGAAAAAGTGTGAGTATAAAGGACTTAATTGATATCCTTAAACCGTGAATGAGACGCGTATGAATAGCAAAATGAACTCAGTGAAGGCTGCTGTCTATGCCCCGTACATTTATCGATGGATGTTGGACTTTGTTAGCGAGTTGTCGGACTTGTTGGGGGAAGTTCGGTTCTACTCGCGAGGCACTTATGGGAACTATCCGTGGAAGCAGTACGAGCAGTGCGTGCGTTTGATGAATAAACAACGGCTTTTGAGCGCTGTTATAGATTATCTGCGCTATCGACCAGATTTCATCATATTGCTCGGATCAGAAACGCCCCTTTCGCTTGTCCTTTACCTGTTATCTAAGATCGTGGGAACGAACCAGGTGCTTATCGTGGAAGAGAATCGTGAAAGGGCGTTTGCGAGCGTAGTGTTGCGCTACCTTGCACGCCTGAAACGGCTCTTTGTAGTCGCCACGCACAGGAACGCGGGTGTGCTGGTTGCCGAATCTGAGCCGGCTAAGGAGTACTTGCTCAGGATGGGGTGCGCGCCTGAACGCATACACGTCATTCCGCACGGTACGAATACGGTCGATTTTCAGCCTCGCCCGAAGAGCGAGCAACTAGCGAAATTGCTAGGCCTTTCGGCGAGCGACTTACGTGCGAGCATCGTTCTCTTCGTGGGGGAGTTTACCGACTATAAAGGAGCGGAGTTCATGGCGCAGGCAATCCTCACGTTCCCGAATCCAAGCGGGGCTATTTTCTTAATCCCCTCGCAAGGATCTATTTTTTTCAAGCATAAGTCACAGTTCAACGCAATGAAAAACGTTAATGCATATTCGTCGCTGGACGATACATGCATGCCGCATCTTTACAATCTCTCTAATATCGTCGTCGTGCCGTCCAAGCTGTGCGACGCGGGGAGCAGCGATCGCTCTCCAAACTCGCTGATAGAAGCAATGGCGTGCGGCAAGGCCGTCATAGGGACAGCAGTCGGCGGAATCCCTACAATTATGGACCAGGCCGGGTTGCTTATTCAGCCCAACGACCCGGCTGCAATAGTTCAGGCGATTTCACAGTTGATTGTGGATACGCAACTGCGTGAGATCTTGGGCAAGGAGGCGCGGATGCGCGCAGTTACCACGTTAAACAACCATGTTTACGCGCGGCGCATCTTCGAGCTTTGGAAGCGGGCGGCACATGGATAACGACAGCAAGGACGAGCCACGGCGGGATCGCTGGTCGGTGCTTCACTTGATCAACGTGTTTGATGCGCGACACCAACGTGATCAGCAGCAGATCGTAGACCTACAGCGCCGAATGGGCTATGACGTTACAGTCGTTACATCGCGCTATGACGATGAGTCGAACCGACGCAGCGAGCGTTTTTTCCTGGACGCTGAACAGCACCTCGGCGGCGTGAAGTTTTTTCACACGCGCAGCTGCAAGGTCTCGCTCGGCGTGTCACGGCGTGTCATCATCTATAGCCCTAGCGTGGCGCTACTCAAGCCTCATGATATCACTCACATACACGGATTAACATCGTACTCGTGTGTTCTCGGGTCTCTTTTTAAAAAGATCAATCGCGCGAAGTTAGTGGTCCGGTCGGACCTCTCTCAAGAGGGCTATGATCTTCTCAAGAATAATACCGCGTGGAGGGCCATCTTTTTTAAGCTGTTCAAGTCAATAGACGCCGTGTACACCTATACGGCCTCGGAAAAGGCTCTCCTGCTTGATCTGGGAATTCCGAAAGATGCCGTTTGGATAGTCCCGCTTGGCATTCAGCTGAACCGATTCTATCGCAGCGTTGCAAGGCATAGCGTCCCTTTTGCACCCACAATCGGTTATATCGGTCGCTTCGATCCAATCAAAGGTGTACACCGACTGGTTGAACCCCTCAGCAAGATACTGCGTGAATACGTAGGCGCGAATGTAATATTTGCTGGGCCCAAGGACCACGTTGAGTATGCAGATGCGATCCTGGATCGAATGGGGGTCTTTAGCAACTTTTCGTACCTGGGTCCGCTAGCTCCTCCCGAAACACCTGCTTTCTACCACGACTGCGACATCGTTATTATTCCCTCGCTCTATGAATCAGGCGCGATCGTCGCGCTTGAAGCCATGGCCTCCGGCTTGGCGATTGTTGCATCCAACATCCGTCCGTTAAATGAATACCTCGAACATGAGGTTTCGGCGATTTTGGTGAACACAGATGCTGAAATCTACGACGCTTGTAAGCGGTTAATCGAGGACGACGTCCTGCGGGCACAACTCGCTGCTAGGGCACAAAAAAAGGCAAGCAAATATAGTGGCTTAACAATGATCAGAAATCTTGAAGAGATCTACGCTAGCGTCAAAGATAGTGAAAGGCTATCGTAGTGACTTCGTCTTGAAGTGGAAACAAGCGGGAGAGTAAACACGTGGGCGGTCACCAGTCACATTATGAAAGCCTTGCACGCGCATTGGACTCTGTGACACGAACGTATTTAGCGACCCTTGGTTTGATCGTATCAGCCACCGTGTGCGTCGTTAATCTCTTGACGTTTAACTCATATTATGTCTTCGCCACGTTCCTTGCCTTGTTCGCTGCCTGTGCCCTCTATGTCGGCCTGCGCAAAAGACTCACGTGGAAAGCCGCCGTATCTGCGATGCATGTGAGCGCGGAAGCAGAAAGTCGAGCCCATAAGATCGTCAACATCGTTTTTGTCTGTTTCGCGAGCGCATGTGTTGTCGTGCTCAGTGCGGCGGTTTATTCTCGTCCCGTGCTTTTTCTCGTTCTGGCCTCTGTTTTGGCAGCGCTCATTGCACTAGAGATCGCGATTACCGCGGATTCTCGGCACGTTCCCAGCGTGCTGTTTAAGATCATCGTCTTAGGGATACTTATCCGGGCAAGCGCATATTTTGAGTTCCCTAGCGCGATATCGGTCGATCCGTATTATCATGTCGGCTTTATTCAGTTCGTTCTCGACCACGGCTACATTCCCGCGCACGCTGTCCCATATAATCTTCTCGAGTACCCGAGTTTGCCGATTTTTCACATGTTGGTCGCGGCGTTATCGTTAGTCACCGGACTCAGCGTGTATAACAGCTACTTTTTCGTCGGCATCATCGAATGTATTAGCGTAGTATTCATCTTCCTCATCGGCAGGGCTGTATTTAACGTGCGCAGCGGCCTGCTAGCAGCTCTCCTGCTCGCGCTCGCCAGTCAGTTCCTGCTGTGGGGCACCATTATCACGCCGGAGACGCTCGGCATCGTGCTAACACTCGTCGTGGTCGCTGCGTTATTCCTCGTTCCGCGAGATGATATGGTTAGTTTTGCGGCCCTCCTCATCGTACTGTTTACGGGCATACTCCTTACACACGAAGGGACGTCGGCGTATACCGCAGTGGTACTCATCATCGTCGTAGGCTCGTTTGCATTGGTCAGCAAGATAGTGAGGGCAGCGGGGGGCCGGAACGAAATACAAGATGTGAAGGCGCTTTCTCTACACCTTCGATCCCTCGCGCTCTTGGTCGTATTGTTTGTTGCGGGCATCATAAGCTATTGGACGTTTATAGGCGGTTCAGCCTTCAGCCGTGCTATAGCGGTCGTGCGCGGGGGCGTCTCGCCGTCGAGCACTCTAACACAGTCAGTAGTTGCTGCATCCTCAGCAGGGGCGGCAGCTGCGCATCTACCCCCCTCAGCGCTTCCGATCTGGTCTGATTTGCCCGTGCTGCTCCTTATTTTCTTTGCCACGTTTGGATTTCTCTGCATTCTGAGCGCAAAACGAAAAAAGGCCCTGACTGTCGCGTGGATTGGCGCGTCAGCTCTCGTGTTGGCCATTACGGTGGGCACCTACTTTTTAGGCTCAGCCGTGTCGCAGCCCGAGCGATGGATCGTGTATCTGCAAGTGTTCATGGTGATTCCTGCAGCAGTCGGCATTCTGACGCTCGGCTCTCTAGCAAATAGGCGGAAAGGCCTGGCAGTGATTTTTTCGGCGGTGCTTGTCCTTGGCTTTGTTAGCGTAACGCACCCAAATTTGAAGGTCGCGAGCGAATTGCCATGGGACCAAGTCCCTCGGATTGCGCTCCTCCCGTCAGAAGTGGCCGCTGCACAGACGATCACAAATAATACGGAAGGTCGGCTGGTACAGACGGATCTTGCCTATGCCCCGATCTTCATATATCAATACAACTTCTCGAATGTCACTGTGTTCCCCCCCTTATCGGCCATGAGCGGGTTCTCCGATAACAACAGCAGTTGGGTGGTACGGCTCGAGATTGCCAATAATCCATACATAGCGAGCAACGGTCCGGTGTCTAAGCTCGGAGCAGGTGCATACGAATCCCTTGAAGCTACCCAAAACGTAATCTACGATGCTGGTACCGTCCAGGTCGTGACCCCGCGAAATAGTACGCAATGACGACAAACCGCGGCGAACCTTTCGTTTGCGGTGACCATGACGCAGGCAAAAATTCTTGCACCACGACGCACATTAGCGTGGCGAACACCGTTGCTGGGCTGGCTCCAATCTTGTTTGGTCCACTGGCCCGGTACCATAACCGTTATATGAACGCTACGCATGTAGCTAGCTAGAGCCCCCGCCGCTCTCTTGCACCACAACGAGCACTCTACTCGCGAACGAAACGTCCTGACAAGCCATGCAGGTTTGCGCTATCACGGTTGCTTATAACAATCCGGAGGAGCTCGCGCGCTTGCTGCGTTCACTGCAAAGTCAGACAAGCCTGAACGGATTAATCCTGCTCGACAATTCGCGCGAAGAGTACCTCAAGGAAAACGAGGCAATATTCCGAACCCACGCGGATCATTACCAATTCGCTTACTTCGTCCACTCGAGAGAAAACATAGGCTCTGCAGGGGCCTTTTGTCAAGGAATGAAAATTGCGCACGAAAAAGGGTTCGATTGGATCTGGCTGCTTGATCAGGACGGTACTGTTGAAAACGGCTGTTTAGCCTCTCTGCTGCGAAACACTGGACAGGCAGACATCTTATGTCCTCAAATCGTAGATATTGATAATCCAGTAGTTGTCCTGCCCCAATCTGGAGCAATACAGAATTTTTGGGGCCGAATGGTCTGGGTCGCATTCACCGTAAGTCGTAATATCTCTTTTTTTGCGACGCATGGGGCATTGATTTCGAAGTCCGTACTCGACCAAATAGGATACTACGACCCACGCAACTTCTTTGTCGGCTCTGAGGACAGCGATTATGCCTTTCGGTCAACTACTAAACACATGGTGATCCGCCTCGTGGTCGGGGCCAAAGCTCGCCATCCAGATGCCCGCCGCAGGAGTATCGAAAAAAGACGCGGTTTGCTTGATGCAGGGATGATCGACAACATTTCTGCCGAACGAGGTGGAGTTGATGCCGACGATTTGCGCACTCGTCTGCTTTTGAGGCTTCAACAGTCAGCTCTCCGTGGTTCGCGTTTGCTTCCCGAACACTTAGGCTACGTGGACAGCAGGTTATTTGGGGATAAAAACTGCCGTAAGACGCAAGGTTTCGCCAGCTTGTCTTACGCGTATTTAGCAACGAAACGATTGACGCCCCTCCAGCTCGGAGCCGCGTGCGTATACTCTCTCCTCTTTGCATTGTCTCGTAAGCTCATAAGCGACGGCAGAATCAGTTTGAAGGGAACAGTCTCGATGTACGCGATCTGCATGCGAGCCAAGATACAGAAGGAATGGCCCTATGAATCTGTTGATCAGTTTTGCAGGCATCTAGCTGAATAGGCACACCCTTAATCGTAGGCGTCGTCATTTGTGCGACAGCTCGTCAAGTTCTTGATGCGTTGACCGCGGATACGGGGAGCGCGCCAAAAAGGTTCTCAGCGTGCTTGAATCTGTGGACTTTCGTTTTTCATTTCTGCCAGGAGTTGAGGCGCCTTGTCACGCTGAAGCGCGTTAGCAGCACTCAAATAAATCACTGCCACAGCTACGTTAGAGCGTTGCACTAAACATATAAAGCATTCACGACGTCATGCGGTAAGACAGGCTACCAATCAAGCGAGTCCCGATACGCAATTTAGATCTACGCAGTGAAAGAGCAAATGAAGCCCAATAACACTTTCACGGATCTTATTCTCGTTTTTGGTTTCGCGCTCACAGCGCTTGTGGTCGCTAGTGTTCCAGAGTTTAGCGTAACGGTCGCTCGTCCCATCATTGGCACAATAGCCGTTCTTTTTGTCCCCGGGTACGCATTCATTGCAGCGCTGTTTCCCCAAAAGGCGACGCTAGGAAACGGCGTCAGGCTTGCACTCTCTTTTGGCCTCAGTATTGTTATTGTGCCGCTCCTTGAACTAGGCCTCAACTATACCCCATGGGGCGTGCGACTTGGCCCGACACTTGTCATCCTTGTTGTTTTTACGCTGGCGTGTGGTGTAGTGGCGAGCGTTCGCCGACAGCAACTCCCGCCAGAACACCGCTTCGCGGTCAATTGGCCGGTGTGGCACCATTCGGATGACCGCGCGGGGGCTCGGCTCGCAGGCAGCACGTTCGATCGAATGCTTTCAGTCGTACTCATCATCGCGATAATCGCGTCAGTAGCGGTCGCGAGTTATGCACTCGCAATGCCGAAGCCGGTCGAGCACTTCACCGAGTTTTACCTTCTTGGAGCTAACGATACGCTCGGCAATTACACCACGAATTACACGGCGGGGGTCCCAAGTCCGGCGACGGTCGTTATCGTCAACCATGAGGCGCGGGACGTCACCTACAATCTGATCGTCTCGGAGAACACTAGCACGCAACACGCGGTCGTCTATTCAGAACAGGTAGTCATTTCCGACGGCCAACAATGGGAAAAGCAGATAGACCCGGTCCTCACCCTACCAGGGGACAACGTAAAACTTGATTTTGCGCTTTACGCAGACCATACGGCCGCCGATCCATATCGGGACGTCCACCTGTGGGTGAATGTATCAGCATAACGTCGTGTGTGGCCGCTGGTCCGCACGAGGTCGCCTCAAGCGTGCAGCGGCGTTGCTTATGCCATCTTCGCGGCACAAGAAAACATTTATGAGCAAGCGCGAAAGAATCAGACCGATAGCGTGAATCGTAAACTTCTCACTTGGGTCCTCGCGGCCGTTTTGGTCCTCGCGGTTTGCGGAACGATACTGATCATCGTACTTCCGCAACCATCCGAACCGTTTACTGAGCTGTACCTGTTAGGTGCGAGCGGAAAAGCCTCAGATTATCCGACGAATCTCACAGTCGGCCAGACGGCCAACGTCACGGTTGGAGTCGTTAATCACGAGAACACAAACGCTGCCTACACCTTGGTCGTCACCCTGGCTAACAAGACGGTTAACACCACGTCGTTCAGCTTAGCGAATAGTCAAGCGTGGCAAAACCAGATCTCGTTCACGCCAACCCAGCGAGGTCTGGGGCAAAAAGTAGAGTTCGATCTCTATAAGGTGGGCGCTCCAAATGTGTATCGTTCGGTATACCTCTATCTCAACGTCGCGTGATCGCGCGCGCATTTTTTGCAGCGTTCGGTAGAAGCAATAGTCGCTCCGCTCAAGAGACACTCGTTCAGGTGTGTCGGTGCCGACAACTGCCCCGCCCCACGAAAAAGCTGGCTTGATGAACCAAGAGCGCTGCGGCCGTCGTGAGGCGCTCTCAGCGCAATGCAGCACATTCTTATAATGGAAACACGATGAAGGGTAATAGCCATTCTAGCAACAGGACAGTCAGACTATGCCAACAGCGCTCATAACTGGGATCACCGGACAAGACGGATCATATCTTGCAGAGCTCCTGCTTGAAAAGGGGTACGAGGTCTATGGCCTTGTGAGGCGCCTTAGTACACCCAACAAATCCCGCATCAGCACTATCGCTGACCGCCTCGTGCTGCTCGAGGGAGACCTCACCGATCAGTCATCGCTCAACCTCGCCGTGCAGACTGCGATGCCTGATGAGGTGTACAATCTGGCGGCTCAGTCGTTTGTCGCTACGTCCTGGAACCAGCCGGTGCTGACCGGCGACGTCACCGGACTTAGTGTCGTTCGCATTCTCGAAGCGGTGCGGCACTTCTGCCCCACAGCACGGTTCTACCAGGCCTCGAGTAGCGAGATGTTTGGCACGTCGCCGCAGCCGTTGAAAGGTGAGACTACGCCATTCCACCCGCGAAGCCCATATGCCGTTGCAAAAGTGTTTGGGCATTATACGACGATCAATTATCGGGAGAGCTACGGGTTGTATTGCAGTAACGGTATCTGCTTCAACCACGAGTCTCCGCGGCGCGGCATAGAGTTCGTGACGAAGAAAATCTCAGACGGGGTCGCGCGTATCTCTTGTAACCAGGCGAACGAGCTTCGCTTAGGTAACCTGGAGGTCCGCCGCGACTGGGGCTTTGCCGGCGATTACGTGAAGGCGATGTGGCTCATGCTGCAGCAGGATGAGCCTGATGATTACGTGATCGCCTCCGGCGAGAACCATTCGGTGAGGGACTTCGCCGCGCTCGCCTTCGATCACGTCGGCTTGGACTGGGAGAAGTACGTCACAATCGACGAGCGGTTTATGCGGCCAGCAGAAGTACCTGATTTGAAGGGAGACGCGTCAAAAGCCCGTGCCAGGTTGGGCTGGGCACCCGAGACCTCGTTTGAGGCACTCGTGCATATGATGGTGGAGGCCGATGTGGCACGATACAGCCAAGCCTGAGGGACTAACGCTTACCCGTCTTTTTACCGCGCACGCCCTCTCTGTTGAACACGTCGAAGCCCAACGCGACTCACCGACGGCCGAACATCCAAAATGAAGGTGACGTTGATTCGGGGGCGGGGGATAGAGCCGGGCGTCAACAAGATAGCGAGGGCGCTCGCAACGCACGGCTATTCAGTCAAGCTGTTGATTTGGGATCGCGATGGTGTTGCCGAATCGTATAATGCGGGGTTGTATCGCACGTACAAATGTCGGATTAGGGCCCCATACGATCGAGCGACGGCGCTGCTATATCTGCCGCTTTGGTGGGCATATGAGCTTGTATTTCTTCTGCAAGATGACAGTGATGTCATCCACGCGAGTGACTTTGACACGTTGCTCCCGGCCATACTCGCCAAACTAATCAGGAAGCGAAAGCTTTGCTATTTCATCTACGACTTTTATGCAGATAATCTGCCTGACGGGGGATTTCAGTGGTTGAGAAAGCGCATTAGGTGGTTTGTGGCGCACCTTGAGCGCACGGGAATCGGCTTCGCTGACGTGCTGTTTTTGGTGGATGAATCGCGCTTTGAAGAGGTCGACGGAGCACACATTAGCGAGCTCTATTATGTGTACAACTCTCCGGTTGACTACGTACCGAAGCCCCAAGCGAGGCCACGAGCCGCGTCGAGGGTGCTGGTCGACGAGATGGTCGTATTCTATGCGGGGGCGATGCATGATTCCCGCGGGCTTAGCTACATGTTTGACGCGGTGAGCGGTGTCGAAGGCGTGCGGCTTAAAGTGGCGGGGCCGATCACTGACAATGAGCGGGTTCTTGACGAGCTGAACCGCGTCGGCAGCAAGGCGCAGTATCTCGGGTTCTTGCCCTCGTACGACGATGTCATTAGGGAGACGCTGAAGGCGGATCTCTTGTTCCGGTTTGAGGACCCTAGGGTTCCCAAGACGAAGTACGCGAGCCCCGTTAAACTGTTTGAAGCGATGATGTGCGGAAAGCCGATCATCGTCAGCGATGAGAGTGCAATGGCAAACATCGTTCGAGAAGCGCGGTGCGGCGTGGTGGTGCCGTACGGCGACGTGCCTGCGCTTACTAGCACGCTGAAAACCTGCTTGGGGGCCCCACAGCGCCGCGCCAAGCTAGGCAACAACGGGCGTAAGGCGTACGAAGAACGTTACAGCTGGGCGATTATGGAGGAACGCGTGCTTAGCGGCTACCGCTCTCTTGGCCAGCTCGCGAGCGCGGTTTAAGAATTGCCGTGAATGTCTTAAACATTACTATTCACGTGGGCCTCTCGCAGCCGAAGAGTGGAGCACGAGAGAGGTACGCCAATCTGGCGAGACAGCTCTCCGCCGGAGACAACAGCGTCATCGTGCTCGAAGCCGCGAAGTTCGTCGGTCCTCAAGACGCGACGCTCGCCACGATGTCCTCGTACAGCGATCTGAAGTTCGTCGGTCGGACGGTGCGCGTTTTTCGCGAACTCGCACCGAGTTTTGCGCGCGGTGTTATAAGCATACTGCGTGAGATCGCTGTTGCCCCCATTCAGATAGCGCATCCGAGCGGCGCTTTCGTCGTGAAGCTGGCCACTCTACTGACGGCCAGCGGTGCTCCGCTTGTCTATGTCCCTCACAACGTCGAATCGGAGCTCGTGGGAGAGACTTTTTCCAACGACATCCAGTATACCAGGATCGAGCGGTTCGTCCTTCCGGCACGGTTAGGTGCATACGCGCGAAAGCCGCTTGAAGCGAAGTACACGTGGGATGCCATCGGCGCGCAATTGCTCGGCGTATACACACGCGTATTGGGGGGGCGCCATGGTCCTTAATCCTCTCCTGATGAACGATTGGCCGCGCAAAAGGACGCTTATAACAGTCCTCACTCTGCAGTTTCTTGTTTGGGCCCTCGTCGGACTCGACGCGGCAGGGGTGCAGATACCGCTTTTGCGGGGCCTCGTTGCCTCTGTGTACCTCTTGTTCGTTCCCGGTATGCTCGTCCTTCGGGCCCTCCGCCTGCACCAGCTCGGCGGCGTGCGCACGCCGCTCTTCGCGGTTGGCCTGAGCCTCGCGACCGTCATGGGTACAGGACTTCTCATGACAACGCTGTATCCGCTGCTTGGGTTCGAACGGCCGCTCGCGCTTGTTCCTGTTGTGATGACGCAAGGCGTGATCATCACATTCCTCGCGGTACTGAGTTATTGGCGTGACTGTGGTCCAACTGAGGACGCTATCATCGATCGACGTGACGTGCTAACGCCGTCCGTATTAGCGCTGTGTGTGCTCCCCTTCATGAGCATAATTGCAACGTACGCGATGAATGCGTACGGCAGCAACCTGCTCCTGCTCGCGCTAATCATCATCATCGCGATCACGGCGCTTTGGATCAGCACGTCGGCATCCTTTCCAAAGGAGCTCTATCCGCTCGCGGTATTTGTCATCGCCGTCGCTCTCCTCTATCACGCATCGCTGATCTCGTCTTACGTCTGGGGGTGGGATATCCAACAGGAGCTCTATACTGCGAACGCTGTGCTTAACAACGCTCAATGGAATGTGCACGTGATTGGCGCAACCAACGCCGTGCTGAGCGTTACACTGCTCGCTCCACTTATCTCAATCGTGTCAGGTGTGAGTGTGGTGTGGATTTTCAAGACGATCTATCCTCTTTTGTTCGCCCTCGTTCCGGTCGGACTATTCGTCGTGTTCCAAAAACAGACGAGCGACCGAATCGCTCTCTTGGCATCCTTCTTTGTCACCTTCTTGTTCACCTTCTTCACCGAGATGCCGTCACTCGCGCGGCAGGAAATCGCTGAGCTTTTTCTAGTGCTGCTCTTAATCGTGCTCGTCGACAAACGCGTTGGCTCTGAGGGGAAAGCGCCGCTCTATGCGCTCTGTGCTATATTTGCCGCATCTGTTGTTGTGTCGCACTATGCGCTCGCGTTCATCTTCATCGCGTATCTCGTCGTCGCGTGGCTTCTGCTCTTCCTCGTCGACAACCCCGCTATGCGCCGCTTGCATACTGCTGCTCATTCTGAGCCGCCCGCAAAGCCTTGGTCTCGCCCGAAACGGATGCTGACGTTGCCCTTCATTTTGCTGTTCGCCGCCTTCACGGTCGCGTGGTACGCGACTCTCGGGTCCGCGGCGCTGGCCGGTGACATCGCCCCTGTGCTCACTAAGGTTGGCTACACGCTTCTCTCGCCTCTTAATGTCCTCTTCGCAATCGGGATCGGCGCTGTAGCGTACGTCTGCGCCCTTGTGATCGTGTACGTGCTCGTCACACGAGCCCAGCGGAAGGCGCCGACGTTGCTGCGACTGTTCGGGGCACTGGCTGTCGTCTTGTCCGCGTCACTCGTGCTGGCACGCTATCACGGGATTTTGGTTAACGAACTGCTCCAGATTGGGACGCGCTCGCCTCTCCACGAGGTGGTGGAGCTCCTCTACCTACTCGGCCTGCTTCTCATCATTCTGGGCCTCGCCGCGCTCGCGCTCCGCCGTTGTCGTTTAACGTTTGATCAGGAGTTTGTTGCGCTAGCGCTCGCGAGTCTTGCGATATTGATGACAGCCGTTGTCTTTCCGATGTTGGCGCTCACCATCGATACGACAAGGCTTTATCAGATCTCAACGCTCCTGCTGGCCCCCTTTTGCGTTACCGGAGCGCTGTTGATCGGGGGGGTTCCCGGGCGCCTGCGCGCGAAACCGCGTGAAAGGACAGGCGTGAGCGTCGCTTACAAGTTGGTCGCAGCGCTCTTCGTCATAATGCTGCTGTTTGGCACTGGACTCGTCTATGAGGTCACGCGGCAGGATCCGACCTCATTTTTCTTAAATGATTCCATCGATGCCCCCCGTTTCAACGCGAGAGAGGTTGCCGGCGCTCAGTGGCTCTACGCGATGAAAGCAGCCGCGCTGCCCGTGCATGCCGACGCGTATCGCGACCTTCTCTGGACCAGTCTTGATTTTAATTATTCGTGGGGAAACATCCCCAGTTACGCGCCGCACACGCCGCACACGGGGTACGTCTTTCTGGGGACTTTCAATTTGCTCACAGGTACGAGCGCGCAGCAGTTAAACACACAATCACTCCTCAACGGCACGCAGGTTTACCACTCGAGTTTGGCCGGTATCGCGAACGGTCGCAATCGTGTTTTTGACGACGGAGGCGCCGTTGTATATTACCACTAGCGAGGGGGCACGCGCTCGCACCTGGCGTCCTTCGTCGGTCGTGCTGATCGCGTGGCATTCCGCTGGATTCGGGCGCTAGCAGCGGTTCGAAGAACGCACTTCTGCTCGTTAGGTGGGCGCCTAGAGGCGACGCTTGCAGTCGCGGTGTTGGGGCAACTAGCGCGTCGGGATGAGGTTCCCGCCTCTTTTCGTTGCGCGAAGGCCATAAGCAGAGCAGCGTCAGGTCATGTATCTATTTGTAACAGAGCACACCCAAAGGAAATGGGAGAGTATGCGGCCCTGAACGTCGCGCGAAGCACAGCGATGCCCTTTCAAAACGACTTCGACGGCGTTTGTGGAGCTAAAACTCAACATAAAGGATCGCAACCCAAAAAGTGGGTCCGCTGAGTGATCAAATCAGGACGTGGGCAGAGTAGCCGACGATTATGGGGGGGTGTACGCAAACCTCTTAAGGGAGCGAGAAGGCTTAAACACGCATTCTGCTACAAATGACCGAAAACATCCGCGCTTTGCTGCGTTTCGAGATCCGCTCCATTCGAGGCACAATAATCCTTCTTTTGGGTCGCATTCACAAGTCGAAAAGGATAAAGCACCATATTGCCGCTTTCGCTCTCTTACAAAGCGCTCTGATCCGTCGTTGGTCTCCGGAACCCGCAGCGAGGCGATGAAGAGGTTCAATGTGGCTATGTAACAGATTTATGTCGAACTATGAAGGTGACGCTGGAAAATGCCCAGCGGCACGCGCGAATGGCAAGGGCTGGCAAGCGATACGTCACGATACATGGTTGCAACGCAAGTGGCACATCTTTATGGTCAATGCGTGTCGAAATAGGTTGTGTACGGCGAGTTACCATGACTGCTCCACTCGGCGACGAGACTTAGTTCTTACACGGTCCGCACACTGTGGCCAATACGTGACTGTGACTCGGGTCTGCAATGAACATCCTAATGATATGGGAAGAACGTCCGTCACCGTTCAGCGGTGCGGCGTTGCCGGCATTCAACGTTTTAAAGCACTTAGGCAGAAGTCACACCATCCGGCTTTTGTATCTCGACGATGATCTCGCCGCGCCGAGATCTTATCCGGGACTGGAGCAGTACTGTTCACAAATCGATCCAGTACCCTGGCACCATCAATCGCATAGTAGTAAACTTCTTTCTGTTGCTCGCGATAGCTGTGCCCCGCGAAAACTCTTTTCGGACTATCGGTATTTCTTGACGAGCGCGTACTTACCAGCGATGGCGTCATTGATACAAGACGCTCGTCACGACAAGTACGACATAGTTTATGCGAGCGAACCGGTCGCGTTCTACGCGTGGCGATTTAGCACCCCCAAAGTGATGCACGCATTCGATTGCAGGTCTGCCGAGTTCTACCGTGAGTACCTGAGAGCGCGGAGGTCTATGGACAAGCTTTATTGGTTCTGCACGTATCTCGCTACTAGAACGGCAGAGAAAAAGCTCCTTGCTGCGTTTGATGCAAGCATCGTCGTCAGTGACAAGGAGTATCACGCAATGAAAATGCTGTGCCCAGAGGCAAGATGCATAACCGTTCCTAATGGGGTCGATATAGACTTCTTCAAACCGCTGGCAATAAGCGAAGAATGGCCCTCATTGGTCTTCGCCGGCTACATGTCGAGTCATCCAAACGTCGACGCGATAACGTATTTTCATTCTCAGGTTTACGATACGCTCAAACAGCGATTTCCAAACCTGAAGGTATTCGTGGTCGGTCAAAATCCGCCTCCTGCCGTTCGCGCCCTCGCCAAGGACCCGTCAATTTGCGTGACAGGATTCGTGGAGGACGTGCGTCCGTATGTTGCCCGTGCTTCAGTTGTAATTGCTCCCTTCGTATCGGGAATGGGAATAAAAAACAAGGTCCTGGAGGCGATGGCCATGGGAAAGCCTGTGGTCACCACATCAATCGGTGTACGAGGGATTAACGCCACGCACGGCGACCATCTTTGTATCGCGGACAGTCCTCTCGAATTTGCCGATCACGTGGAAGCACTGTTGCTGGACAAGCCAAAGAGGCGCCGAATCGGGCACCAAGCGCGCGAATTTGTGATGAAGCACCATTCTTGGGCACGCGTAACCGACAAGATAGAGATGATCTTTCACGAAGTGCAAAACAGGTGACGTATGCTGCGCTACCCGTAGACGCTGACTGGGAACCGAAAAAGACAGTATTTGCCGATCCCTCTAATGGCATCTCTGGAACTTACGTGGGGAATGGCACTCCGCAGTGTTCGGGCAAGCAACTAGCGCGTCGGGATGAGGCACCGGTCTCTTTTCGTAGCGCAAAGGCGATAAGCAGAGCAGTGTCAGGTCATGTATCTATTTATAACAGAGCCCCCCCACAGAAAATGGGAGAGTGTGCGGCCCTGCACGTCGCATGAAGCATAAGGATGCCTTTTCAAAACGAATTCGACGACGGGAAGCAGCCTGCTAATCGTGCGACCGGCGCTGCTATGCTTGCAACGAGCGCACGCGGCAGCATGGTGGCGATCCCCGCGTACAATGAAGAGCTCACCATAGGCAGCATTGTGGCCCGTGCACGGCGCCACGCCGACCGAGTCGTCGTTGTCGACGACGGCTCTGATGATAGTACCGCAGAAGTGGCTGAGCTGGTTGGCGCCGAGGTCTTCCGGCACCTCACGAACGAGGGGTACGGCAGTGCCATACGCGATTGTTTTGAGATAGCGCGAGACTGCGACGTCGACGTGCTCGTCACGCTCGACGGGGACGGACAACACAATCCCGATGACATCCCGCAGCTTATCGACGAGATGCGAGAAAGCGGCGCCGATATCGTGATTGGGTCACGCTTTGCGCGCGGGGCGAAAAACGGGACGATTCCTCGCTACCGGAAATTTGGGATGAAGGTACTCGATCACGCAACAATGCTGAGCTCAGGGCTGAGGGTGACCGATTCGCAAAGCGGGTTTCGCGCATATTCGCGAAAGGCGCTTCACGCGATAGACGTGAACCAGAATGGTATGGGCGTGAGCTCTGAGATCATCATCAGGGCGGCCGATAGCAAGCTCAAAATCAGAGAAGCGGGAATTGTAACTCGTTATGACGGTATTCGCGATTCGAGCAAGGGCCCCGTGCGCCACGGACTCGACGTCATCAACTCGATCATTCGCTTGATCGCGCAAAAACGCCCAATCCTCTTCTTCGGCGTTCCCGGGCTTTTCTTCTTGGTCGCAGGGGCGCTCCTGTTTCTTCGTGCGCTTGACGTGTTCAATCGCACCAACAACTTGATCACTATCTACATGCTGGGGTGGCTCTTCTGTGTCGGCGTAGGTCTTTTTGGGGTGCTCGCCGGACTCTTGCTGTGGTCCGTCCAGGACATCAACGTGCGGGCCACAAGGTGAGTGACCCCTGAACGCGCTGGCTGGGGGAAAAGCTTCATATGCGGCTGCGCTCAAGCCCTCATCGTGAGACTTCGCGGGCAGAACGTGGCTGATTTCCCGTGTAGCGTGTCGTGAAAATGGCCGATGAGTACCTCGTTAGTATCGTTATCGTGACCTACAACAGCGCGGACTACGTCGAAGCGTGCATCAATTCGATCTACGCGCGGCGTGGTCGATCAGCATACGCGCTCGAGATCATCGTCGTTGACAACCATTCAAGCGATGACACCGTTCGAATCCTTAAAGAACGATTCCCTTTGGTGGCATTGCTCGAAAACGACGAAAACTACGGGTGGGGCCGTGCGAACAACCAGGGCGTCGCTCGTGCCACGGGCGATTTTATCGTTATCTTGAATCCCGATACGCTGGTCGAGGGGGGGTGGTTAGACGCGCTCATACAGCCTCTTATCGGGCGCCGAAGGTTATTGACTACCCCTAAGATTTTGATCTACGACGGCTCCACAATCGGCAACTGCGGAAATATCTTACATTTCACCGGCCTCGCATTCACCAGAGGGTTTGGCGCAGATAAAGAGGCGTGTGCCGTGTCGGAGCCAGTGAGCTACGTTTCAGGGTGCTGCTTCGCCGTGCGCAGAGACGAGTTTCTGCAACTGGGTGGCTTTGATGAGGCCCTCTTTCTCTATCACGATGATCTTGATTTTACGTGCAAGGCGTATCTTGCGGGATTTGAATCGCTCTACGTCCCTACGTCAATCATTCGACACGACTACCGACTCGATGTCCCTCCGGAAAAGTTTTTTCTGCTGGAGAAGGGGCGCTACATTTTTCTCAGAAAATACCTGTCAACCGGCGATGTGCTACGATTCGTGCCCTCGCTCGTCGTGTCTGAGGTGCTCAGTTTCGGCTTTGCCGCCAAGCTAGGCTTTCGAGGGGTCTTGTGTAAGCTGCGCGCAGCGCGCGAGGGCCTTTTCGACGACGTGCCGAGGCTTCGCGGCGACAAAGAGAACTTATTCAAGCATTTCAGTCGAACCATACCCGACGATCAGCTGACGACCAATCGCATTGAACGAGCTGGCGTGCGGCTTGCAAATCGGATTTTTGTGCTCAATTATGGGCCGCAGATTGAATTAAGTGGTTGACACCTTCCTTGCTCTGTGCACGTTGCGCACCCTGGCAGGGGGCCCTATGAGAAGACGGCGCGGCCACCACTAGTACCGTTTCACGACGTGACGTTGCTTTGCCCCGCTGAGGGGGTTTCGCTGGCCCGATCTCGCGACCATCCGACGCCGTGTGTCCCCTACGGCTGACCGAGACTATATATTTAGAGTTATTGACATGGGAAATACAATGCTATCGGCGCGAGGGTAAGGGGCAAGATGAAGATCGGCTGGCGGATTTATTTCGGTCTCCTTCTTATTGCGCTCTCTGCATTGCTCTACCTGGTTCACTTCTACTTATTCCACAATTTAGCGTATATCGAGATCTACGGACTTGGCGACGTTGCCTTTCTTCCAATCGAGGTGCTTCTTGTCGTCCTCGTCGTTGACTGGATAATAAGCCGGCAAGAAAAGCGGAGTCAACTCGCCAAACTAAACATGGTAATCGGTGTCTACTTCAGTGAGGTCGGCACCCCGCTCCTGAAAGCATTTTCGGACTTTGACCCACTCGTAGGGAGGATTCGCGATGAGCTTTTAGTGAAGGGCACGTGGACCAGCCGCAACTTTGCCGACGCGAGTTTGCGCCTAAAAAAGCACGAATACAAGCTCTTTTTCAAGCAGGATGATCCGAAAGCGTTGCAATTCCTCGAAAACCTGCGCAGTTTTCTAGTATCAGAGCGGATGTTCTTGCTTCGGCTCCTCGAAAATCCTAACCTCCTCGAACAGGAATCCTTCACCGAACAGCTTTGGGCGGTCTTCCACGTCGCAGATGAGCTGCAGTACCGGACCGACCTCGCGCACCTGCCCGGCGGTGATTACCGACACCTCGCTGGTGACGCCGGACGAGCGTACAGCGCGCTCACCTCCGAGTGGCTGAAGTACATGGCGCACCTCTTGAAGCGATACCCGTACCTCTTCTCCTTAGCGCTGCGCACAAATCCGTTCGACCCGACTGCTTCCCCCGTGATCAAAGACGCAGGCTAATCTCTGCAGCAGCAAAGACGCAGTGCGCACAGTACGGTAAACGCAGGACGTTGCACGCGTCGAACCCGAAAATTATTCGACGTCGATAATCTTAAGCTCCGTTGCAAGCGCGGGCAGGAAGGTTCCCACGTCCGTGACGATCCCGATAGCCTGCGCCGTCCCGCGATCGATGAGCTTTGTCACGGTGGCCGGATTAATGTCGACGCAAATCGTTTTGACGTACGAGGGCAGCATGTTGCCGACGGCGATGGAGTGTAGCATGGTGGCCATCATAAGCACGAGGTCAGCATCTTTGAGAAGCTCCCGCATAGCATCCTGAGCCGCCATAGTATCCGTAATGACTTCGGGCAACGGGCCATCATCGCGGATGGACCCAGCAAGCACGAAGGGCACGTTATTGACGACGCTTTCGTACATGACACCACTTTTTACGAGCCCCTGGCGCACCGCCGCTGTAATCGACCCGGAGCGGATCACCTCACTGATGGCGTAGAGGTGGTGTTTGTGTCCCTCGCTGACCAGTTCGGCTGTCTTGATGTCGAGGCCGAGCGATGTTCCATACAGGTCACGCTCGATGTCGTGAACCGCGAGCGCATTGCCGGCGAGAAGGGCATTCACGTACCCGCGGCGTATGATGCTCGCCAACGCCTCGGCGGCGCCCGTGTGTGATACCGCCGGTCCGGCAACGACTACGATCTTTTTCCCTTGCACCTTCGCGTGCACCATTTCGACGGCGATTTGGCGTATAAGCGTCGCTGAAGGACGTTCAGAGGACACCGCGCCGCCCATAAACTCAAAAAGGGAGCGAGTGCGCGGTCGCTCAGGGGGAACGACACGGACGCCGCGCTGGCCGAGCACGATCTGGTCCCATTGCACCACCTGGTGGAGCGGCGTGCACCGCGCCCGGTCGTCGCGAACGACGATCGTGCAGTCCATCTCGATATCCTCCACGGGAATCCAAGCGCCGCGGTGATGAATGAAGGTGGGGTGATTTGTCGTCGAATAGAACCCTTTCGGGACGGCTCTGTCCTTGTCGGCGGCTCCTAAACGCACGTCTTCGATCTCGGGAACCTGGGCTCCGAGGCGGTGAAGGTCGCTCATGATAGCGTCAAGATGTGCCTCGTCGCGTCCCGTGACCGCGAGCCTGACGTAGCTCGGGTCGCTCTTATGCTCACCTATCTTGAAGGTGACGATCTCGAACTCACCATCAAGATCCATGATCTTGTCAAGCACCCGCGTCAGCGTGAGTGAGTCAATAATGTGTCCCTGCAGCTCTACTTCACGAATCGTTCTCATGCGCACGTTCCCAGCCGTCAGTCAGCCGATGTGGCGGCCGCCTGGCTTACCCCTTTACGATCATCGTTCCGATGCCCTTGTCTGTGAACAGCTCGAGCAGGAGTGCGTGGTGGATATTGCCGTTGATGATGTGCGCGTTTTGCACCCCTGCTTCGAGGGCCTTGATGCACGCGTGCACTTTGGGGATCATTCCGCCGCTGATGCTCCCTACCTCAATCGCGCGCTGCGCTTCTGCGAACGTCATGCGCGGGATGACCGTTCTGGGATCGCTCTCATCGCGTTGAATACCGCTCACGTCGGTCAGCGCGATAAGCTTGCGGGCTATAAGTGCAGCCGCAATATCTCCGGCGACGGTGTCAGCGTTGAGATTAAGGCTGTGACACGCGTTATCGACCGCAATGGGGGAAACGACGGGGATATAGCCTTTCCCGGCCATGATCATTAGGATCTCTGGGTTGATGACTTCCGTTTCGCCGACCCAGCCGAGGTCGACATCCTGCTCGATACCTTCATACACTACCCGCTGAGGACCTTTTTTCCGCGCGGTGATCATACGTCCGTCCTTCCCGGACAACCCGACGCCTTTACCGCCGTGCTTGCCAATGAGCGCGACGAGGCGCGTGTTGATATTCCCCACAAGAACCATGCGGGCGATCTCTAGCGTTTCTTCGTCGGTGATGCGTAAGCCAGCGGCGAATTCGGGTTTTTTACCCATCCGCTCCATCTTCTCGCTGATCTCGGGTCCACCCCCGTGGACGAGTACCGGCTGCATGCCGACGTACCGCAAAAGCACGATATCCTCGATAATGCCCTCCATGAGACGATTGTCGATCATTGCGTGGCCGCCAATCTTTATGACGACGAACGATCCATAAAACTCACGGATGTAGGGTAACGCTTCGCTGAGAATTTGCTCCCGCTTCATTTACCTCTAGTTCCGACTGAATATAGAAATATCTTCCTGCGCACGCGCCGTCAGGCGTTCGATCGGTCGTCGCGAAAGCTGGGGAACGTCTGGCCCGTAAGGCTATATGCCTCGAAGACTTAGAGACACGTGGGAACGTTAGATTGGCTCACACGAGTGGCGGATCACATGGGGTACAAGGCGGCGTGCATTCAGATGGGTGCGCTCGGCACCCGATCGGAGAACATTGATCGCGCGGTCGCTTTAATCGACGAAACCGATGCTGACCTCGTCGTTCTCCCAGAACTGTTCACGCACTGCAGAGATTTCAAGGCCGGAGAGCCCATTCCAGGGCCCACAACCGAGGTCTTTGCGCGGCTCGCTCGCGAAAAGGGCAGCTACATCGTCGTGGGCAGCATCTTGGAGGTAGACGAGCACGACCGGATGTTCAATACGAGCGTTCTCGTCGATAGACGCGGCACGATCTGCGCTCGGTACCGCAAGATTCACCTGTTCTCCTATCATTCGCAGGAGAGACGTTCGCTGACCGCAGGAACGGACGTTGTCGCTGCGCCAACAAAGCTTGGCATCATTGGCCTTTCGATCTGTTATGACCTGCGCTTTCCTGAACTCTATCGGGCCCTTGTTCAGAAAGGGGCTGAAATTATCGTCTGTCCTGCCGCGTGGCCCTCCCCGCGCCTTGAACATTGGATCGCGCTAAACAGAGCACGGGCTATTGAAAACCAGTGTTACTTCATCGGCTGCAATCAAGTGGGCACGCCGGCACCGGCGACGACTTTTGTTGGCGGCAGCATGATTACTGACCCCTGGGGAGAAACGATTGTCGCAGCGGGTAACGCTGAAGCTATCATTACGGCAGTAATCGACGTTGATAGCGTTAACGAGATAAGAAAGGAGTACACTTTCCTCAACGATATCATCGCATTTTGAGGGCGCAGTGCCCGGTGCGTGCCGCGCATCGCGCAGGAGCGCGTTCGATTTACAGGACGATGCGACCATTCGATGGCCGCTCCGCTGCCAGCAAAGTTTAAGAGCCCGTGTGCTATAATGGAAATCGGGCTCCGGTAGTGTAGTCCGGCCAATCATGAGGGACTCTCACTCCCTCGACTTGGGTTCAAATCCCAACCGGAGCATCTTTTTTGATTCGCCGGCTTGTGCCAGCCCCAAGTGACCATTAAGTAGCTATGCGCGTAACGCGCTCCGCTCCGCTATTCTTCTTTAAAAACGCTCCGGCGCGACATTGTGAAGACGGGGCTCCGTCGCTGATCACTCACGAAGCAAAATTTCGCGTGCGACCTGCATTGCATTGATCGCGACCGGAAAGCCTGCATAGACTGCCATCATGAGGATGGTCTCGACAAGCTCCTGTCGCGTGCACCCGATGTTGAGAGCTGCTTGAATATGGTCGCGAAGTTGATCCTCTCGATTGCCGAGAGCAGTGAGGGCGGCGACGATGCATAATTCGCGCTGTTTCGTGTGTAGTCCGGGACGGGTGTAGATATCCCCGTATGCAAACTCAATAACGTAGCGTGCAAGGTCGGGCGCAACAGCGTCCATACTCTGAATGAGATTTGTGGTCCCCTCCTCGTTCACCCTGCGCAGCGCTTCGATCCCGCGCCTATATCGTTCGTTTTCCATGTTATCTTCACACCCATGGCGCCGCGCGGATATAAGCGCTGTTATGGGTCAGCGGCATCCAAATGCAATCTGTGTGGTCGGGCGGCGTCACTACCTTTTTATAAACGCGTAGAAGTGTTGTAAGCGATCAAAGTGACTGGGTGCTTATCGCTGCCTTTAATCACTAACTACGGCTTGCTTGAACTGTTTCTCGTCGCCGCCACCTCATCAGTGCTCCCTATCCCCACCGAGCCGACAATCGCGCTGCTGCTGAGCGAGAACGTGAGTCTGCCAGTCATCCTGCTTGTGCTGATTCCTGCGTCGGTTCTTGGCGCCTCGGTGGGTTATCTCTTAGGGAAATACGGGATACGTAGGATCATCCCATTTCATAATCCCGAACGTGAAAAGAGGGTCCGGGCTTGGTTTGGCAAATATGGGGCAGCGCTGTTGATAGTCTCGCCTTGGATTCCCTTTGCCGGCGATTTGGTGCCAATCGTCGCTGGAATCGAAGAGTATAACCCGACCACATTTCTCATCATCATGTTCGTGGCTAAGACTATCAAGGGCACAGCGGTCGTGTATTTCCTCTCCTTCTTCGTTCAGCTGGTTGGCTTGCACTTTTAACGCGCCAGCCGCTGACCGCTTGATCAGCCCGGCCAGAGCGGAACCCAGTGTCCGGCACGGACGGATGGCAAAAAAATGAGTGACGTCGTGCGCGAGATCACTCTTCGATAATGGAGATGGCTTCAGTCGGGCAGCTGTCAGCAGCCTCTTGACAGTCACATTCGCTGCAGGCAGTCGCGTCGATGACGTGCGACAATCCATCATCCTGAAGCTCAAAGACGTCGGGGCATATGTCTTCACACGCTCCACATCCGACGCATAGTTCGACATCTATTTTGGGTACTAACATGGTCACGCTAACCATGCTGCTTACTCTTCCCGTTTATAATTATCGGTCTTCTGGCTCAGGTAGCCCATTTGAACCCCCTGGACGGCAACGCTTACGAAATTGTACCGCTGACTCTCGCGGAACGTTCATGCATAACACATAAGACTCAAGACCGCGCTCATGCGCTCGTGTTTGACACGCATGCCCACATGGACACTCGTCCGTATGAGGACTTTGAATTGATGGGGGTCGCCGGCGTCACTGACGTACTCACGCTCGCGCACGACCCGATGCGAATGTCAACCGCGGACGTGCTGCTCGATCACTTTCACAAGCTTGCGCACGGCGAAGTGCGCCGAGGCGCGGAAAATGGCATCAGCGTGCACGTTGGTCTCGGTGTCCACCCGCGCTCTATAAACGCCCAGGTAGACGAAACGCTACGAGCGCTGCCCGAGTATCTCTCGCATCCAGATGTGGTCGCCGTCGGTGAAATCGGTCTTGAACGATGCACTGACGTCGAAGAGCGCGTTTTTCGCGCGCAGCTTGAGATCGAGTACTATCCTAAAGTCATCCATACGCCGCGACGTGGGAAGAGAGAGGCGCTCGAGCGAATCGTTGCGATCGTCGACGACGTCGGAGCCAAGGATGTCGTTATCGATCACATCGATCCGTCTACTATCGATATCGCACTCGAAGCGGGGACGTATGTCGGCATAACGGTCCAGCCAGGCAAAGCATCGGTGCAAGATGCGGTGAAATTGATCAGAGAGTATCCTGAAGCGAAGTTTGTCGTCAACAGCGACATGAGCGCGCAGCGATCGGATTGCTTGTCGGTCGCACGGGTGTTCCACGCGCTCAGCTTAGAGGGGTACGCGGATCGAGGGCAGAAGGCGTGCGCACAAAACGGCCTCGACCTATTTCTGCGATGACTGTTTGCATCGTGAAGCCCCCCCTTGTGATCTGTCTTTTCCTTGCGTATGCTTTATTACCTTCCGTGCGCTACTAAATTTGATGATATTATGACCGACGAAAAGAAAGAAGAGAAGAGAATTACGCCGAAGGACTACTGGATGAGTGAGCCCTTCGCCGAGATGCGCCGCATGCTCGACACATTCCGCGCCAACATGGAGGACACCCTTGAGCGTGTACTCCCCTCACAAGCGCAGATGCCCGCTTTGAAACAGCCAAGCGTAGACGTCCTTGACCTTGGCGACGCCCTCCAGGTGGTCGCAGACATGCCCGGAGTGAAAAAAGAGGATATTGAGATCAACCTTACCCCGGAACGGATTGAGATCAGCGCCGAATCGAGCACCGAAACGGAACGCAAGGATGAGGATTACACCTATCGCGAGCGCGGCTACGCATCGTACCGCCGGATGCTCGACCTCCCTGCCGACGTTCTTCCAGATAAGGCAGAAGCAACGTTCAAGAACGGCGTGCTCGAGGTAAAAATCCCGAAGAAGGAGCCCACTGAGGGGGAAAAGAAAACGCGCGTGAACGTTAAGTAGGTCGGTGCGCCATGGAAGAACGACGCAAGTACCCCTTCGAAGCAACCGTTACGCCCGAGGTGCTCGACCGGGGGCGCCATTGGATCACTGTCCGGCTGAGGAACGTATCAACGGAGCGCCTCGTCGACGTGAGCGCGACGCTGTATACCTATAACTCGTACGATCTGGACGTCTTGCCAAGCGGCTCATTTCATTTTGTGAAAGAGTTGGCCCCTCAAGACACCGCAGCGCTCAACTTTCAGATTTTTGCGAACCATACTGGACGGGTCTATCTGCACGTCACGGCGTACCGCGATGGTGCACTTGTGAGCTGGTACTCTCCTGATCAGGAGGTTCGACTCACCGAAGATCCCGCTGAGGTCCAGACCTTTTTCGCGAATCGGCCCTACTGGGCGTATGAAGAGACAATCGAGACGGAAACGGTCGTGCACGCCCACCGCGACGTGTCGAATCTACGGCTTGAAATCGCTGCAACTCCCCCGTCGAAAGCCCACACGCTTATGGATGTGATCGATATCGATTTCATCGCAGAAGGTGGCACAAAGCGATTCGTAAGCGAGCTCTACGCGAGTGAAGAAGGCACGTATCTCCTCACAGCGCGCCTTTTTCACGAACAGAAGCTTATTAGCAGCAAGCAGACATCCTGCTACGTTGCACCCTTTGAGGAGTGAATCTACGGCTCGTTGGATACCAACCAAGAGCGGCCTCCTCACGAAGTGTTCGTCAAACAGCTGCAGCGAGGCACAATGAACAGAAATGTGCGGGCCCTTAGAGGGTACCTTTCGAACTACGTCCGAAACGAATTCGACAATCCGTTCTACGCCTCATTCAAGATCACCCACCGGTGTAACCTGCGGTGTGGCTTCTGCAACGTCTGGGCAGATAAGATCCCTGACCTTAACACGAAAGACGTGCTGAGCATCATCGATAATCTGTCTCAAGCAAGCACCTTTACCATCAGCTTTGAAGGCGGAGAGCCGCTATTGCGCAAAGATATCGGTGAAATTCTCCGCTATACACACGACTGTTCGAACTATATTTTGTTTACCACCAACGGACTACTCATCGATCGACGGCCATTTGCAGAGTACGCAAGGTACTTCGATTTTCTGCAGTTATCCATTGACGAGGGCCACGGCAACGTGCACATGCTTGACCAGCTCGACTTGTTTTCTGACCTTGGCATCAAGACGACGGTGCAAACAGTCGTCACGAAGCGCGACCTCGACAAGATCGAGGAAAAGGTGGAAAAAGTGCACGCACACGGCCACAAGATTCTCATTATGCCTGCGTTCAACTTTGACGGCACCGAAGACCTCGCGCCGGATCTGATGGCACTTCGCGAGATCGTTACGCGCCTGAAGCGCGAGTACGGGAACACGCTCACAACGAGTCGCTCGTACATCGAAAGTTTTGACCAGCCGTACACGTGCCGGACGCTTAGCGTCATGATCGAGCCAAACGGCGACATCATTTACCCGTGCATGCCCATCGGCACGAAGCTGGGCAACCTCCTTGAAGACGACCTTCAGACCCTTATGTCCTCGGAACGGGCACAGGCTGACCGTGAGCAGATGCTGCGGTGCGACAGGCACTGTCTCATTTATTGTCACGCGGAAACGTCCCATCTCATGTCACTGCGCAAGCTCGTCCCCTACGCGCGGAACATCGTAACCTTCCGGGCGTTTGGCTAGGCGAGTTGCATCACAGCCGAGGAGAGGCATTAGTCGTTCGCGCATTGCGTTCAAGGCGTCCATCAAGGCGAGAAGAACAAGGCCCACAATCGTTGTACGGGCGCACGAGCGGCAGACGATGACTGGGAAATAGCATCAAGCGACACTCAACTACTTCAGAAGCCAAGGGAGGACATAATGTGATAAAAGATGCCATGTTGTGGGAGCCGATCGAAAACGAGGCTGTACACTGTTTTGCGTGTGCACACGAGTGCAAGATTAAGAAGTGGGAGCGTGGGATCTGTCACGTGCGGCAGAATCTCGACGGCAAGCTCGAAACCCTCATCTATGCGGAGGTGAGCTCAATGAACGTCGATCCGATCGAAAAGAAGCCACTGTATCATTTTTACCCCGGCTCAAAGGTGTTTTCGCTCGGTTCGGTGAGCTGCAACTTTAGGTGTGAGCACTGCCAAAATTACGACATCTCCTTTGCGGAAGTCGGACAGCTGGGTGCTACCGAAATCCCTCCGGAGCGTTCTGTGCAGCTCGCTCTCGAGCGCAACTGCCGCGGGATTGCGTGGACGTACAATGAGCCGACGATCTGGTTTGAGTATACGTACGATTCTGCGATCCTTGCTAAAGAAGCCGGTTTGTATACGGTGTACGTCACCAATGGCTATATGACGTCGCAAGCTCTCGAAAAGATCGGACCCTATCTCGATGCGGCAAATGTCGACGTGAAGGGCTTTAACAAGAAGTTCTACAGCGGCGTCTGCAAGGCCCGCCTCGAACCCGTGCTCAAAACGTGCGAGCGCATGCACGAGCACGGAATCCACCTCGAACTGACGTATCTCGTTATTCCTGGACTGAACGATGACGAAGCACAGCTCACCGCTTTTAGCGAGTGGGCGGCGGGCGTCGACTGCGATACGCCGGTTCACTTCTCGCGCTTCCATCCCGATTGGCGTATGCTTGACCGTCCCGTAACACCCGTAGAAACGCTCGAAAAGGCGTATAGCGCCGCAGAACTGGCCGGGCTGCGCTATATCTACCTAGGCAACGTTCCGAGCCAGCACGAGAATACGGTCTGCCCCGAATGTGGCGCCGTCATTATCGAACGAACCGGTCATGTCATCAAAAAACGAGGCAAACAGTGTCCCAGATGCGGGCGCGAAGCGCCCATTATCGATCAGTAAGACTTCCGGGTGATGGTGAGGCACACCTTCAGTATCTTTTTCATTCGGTCGATGCTGAGCTCTTTACGGGCCATCCCGATGTCGCTCATCAGGTCTTTCCTGCTCATGCGCGTGTAATGCTCGTTTCTTTCTATTTAAGTACTTCGAAATGAGTCTTGTGCGTAACGATTGGCGCATGAGGCTACGCATAAAGGTTAATATCGTGTCGCGTCCTATCGGTTTGATGCCATGATCTGTAAACGCTTATCTGAGGTGACTGACGCCGAATTCGACCGTCTTCTCGACCGTGGTGCGGCCGTACGTGAGGTTATGGGCCACGTCCAGAAAATCATTAACGATGTGAAAGAAAACGGCGACACCGCCGTCATGCAATACACCTTGGAATACGACAAAGCCGACATCGTGGGGCTTCGAGTAACAGAAGGGGAGCTCCTCTCGGCGTACGAAAATGCCTCGCAAGACATCATCGACGCGTTGTATCATCTTTCCGACAACATCACGTCGTTCCATATGCGACAGGTACACAGTGACTTATGGCTTCACGAGGTTGCTCCCGGAGTTGTCTTCGGGCAAAAGACCACGCCACTCGACCGAATCGGCGCCTACGTGCCTGGAGGATTTGCGCTGTACCCCTCGACAGCGCTCATGAATATCGTGCCGGCCAAGGTAGCCGGCGTGCGCGAGGTCGTCGTGTGTATTCCGCCGATGCCTGACGGCACCGTGCCGGTGGCAACGCTTCTCGCTGCCGACATTGCAGGTGCGAACGCTATCTATAAGATTGGGGGGGCGCAGGCGATCGCTGCAATGGCATATGGGACACAGAGCGTCGCGAAGGTGGACAAGATCGTTGGACCGGGCAACGTGTACGTAACGGCCGCAAAGCTCCTTGTGCAGAGTGCGGTGGAAATCGACTTCCCCGCGGGCCCCAGTGAAATTGCGGTACTCGCCGATGGAGGGAACCCCGAGTTTATCGCTGCTGATATCCTCGCCCAACTCGAGCACGGCCCCACATCATCAGGTTTCCTGCTGACCCCGTCTCCGGAACTCGCACGCGAGGTCAAAAAGGCGCTCACTGCGCAGCGCGAAGCAGCCCCGCGGAAGGATCTGATTGATCTGAGCAACACTGCCATTCTTGTGGGCGACAGCGTGAACGCGTGCATTTCGTTCATTAATGACCTCGCTCCCGAGCACCTCGAACTCATGGTGAGCGATCCGATTACCGTGCTGGAAAAGATCCGCAATGCCGGAACCGTCTGCGTGGGGGACTATACCCCCGCAGCTGTCGGTGATTACGCCACTGGAATAAGCTCCACGTTGCCAACCGGCGGGTACGCCAAGTACGTGAGCGGGCTTAACGTTGACCACTTTACTAAGAAGATGAGCGTACAGGTGCTAACGAGAGATGGGTTGGACAGCCTTGCGGACCTCGTCCGTTCGCTGGCGCAGATCGAGGGGTTGCCTGGACACGCAGCGTCAGTGCTGCGGAGGCTTCAATGAAGCTCACGCGCTCGAGCGCGATAGTCCCAGATACTGACGTGACCGTTGCGGGGTGGGTGCATGAGCTTCGCGACCTCGGGGGTATCAGCTTTCTTCTACTCCGTGATCGCGATGGCGTTATGCAAATCACCATGCCAAAGAAGAAGGTCCCCCCTGAACTCGTCGAACACGTGCGAAGCCTCAGCCGGGAGTCCGTCGTTCGCGTCGCGGGACTGGTGAAGGAGGAATTGAAAGCGCCGCAAGGCTTTGAGATCATTCCCTACGAAGTTGAGCTGCTCAACGCTGCGGAATCACCGCTTCCGCTTGACGTTACCGGCAAGGTGCGGGCCGATCTTGATACGCGCTTGGATGCGCGGTTCATGGACGTGCGGCTTCCAGCTACGCGCGCTATCTTCCTTATTCGTGCGACGGTGCTCCGTGAGGTGCGGGCGTTTCTGTCAGCCCGAGACTTTATTGAAATTCAAACTCCCAAAATGGTGGCTACGGCGACTGAGGGCGGGACGCAGCTCTTCCCTATATCGTACTTTGACCGCGAAGCGTTCCTGAACCAGAGCCCGCAGCTCTACAAGCAGATGATGATGGCGGCCGGTTTGGAACGGGTTTTTGAGGTTGGCCCCATATTTCGCGCCGAGGAGCACGACACGCGCAAGCACCTTAATGAAATCACCTCGATCGACATTGAGGCCTCATTTTTGGACGATCATGAGGTCATGGAGCTCCTGGAAGAGCTCATTCAGCACGTCTATGTCACCGTTGCCGAGCGCTGCAGCGCTCCGCTCCAATCGTTGGGCGTGACGCTTTCGATCCCCCATATTCCCTTCAAGCGAATCGCTTATGCTGAGGCGATTGAAATCGCAGATATCCCGTGGGGAGACGATCTCGACACCGCTGCAGAGAAAGCGGTCGGCGAGGAGATTGCAGAGCACTATTTCATCGTAGACTGGCCGGCTGAGCTGAAGCCGTTCTACGTGCAGCCACGCAACAATCTCTGCTACGCCTTCGATCTCATGCACCCGCGGATGGAACTCGCGTCAGGTGCGCGACGGATTCACGACTGTGCCCTCCTCGTCGAACAGCTTGCGGGCAAGTCGCTCGCGCCTGAAAACTTCGGGTTCTATCTCGACGCATTTCGTTTTGGCATGCCGCCTCACGCCGGCTGGGGTCTCGGGGCCGAGCGCCTTCTCGTCACCATGCTCGGTCTCGCCAACATCCGGGAAAGCGTTCTTTTCCCACGTGATCGGCGGCGGATTACGCCATAAAATCGAATTGCGCGTTTGCGGTTCGAGTACATACCATAAAGTATAAGGTGCGAACCCCGTACTACATTACGAGGTAGGATATGCGTTATCAAGACGATCCAGATGAGGTGCCGCGTCGCTTAAGGGTCAAGCAAGGGGTCCCGCGCTCGACGCTCGACCAGCGCGTGACGAAGCTCGAGCATAAAGTTACTGAATTGTCGAGCGTCCTAAACGGTATCACGCAACAGCACGTCGACGTCAGTTCTTCAGTCCATGATATGGCACTGCTTCCGCACGTGAACGAGAGCAACGAGCTTCCAAGCGAAACAGAGCCGGCAGAGCCTTCGCTTGTCCAACTGCAGACAAAAAAGAAGACTACCTATATCATCGCGGATGCAGACTCTACTCCCGAGCCCCAGCGTCGTCTAGGCAACGATATAATCATCGCTGATCGCGAATTGTGAGTGGGCACGCGGCCCGATGAAACTATGTTCATTAAAGAACTTGAGATTCACAACTTCAAGTCATTTGGAAAAAAGGTGAGGATTCCTTTTTTTGACGATTTTACGGCCGTTTCCGGACCTAATGGTTCAGGAAAGTCGAACATCGTCGACAGCGTACTCTTTTGTCTCGGGCTCTCGAGTTCGCGGACTATGCGCGCTGAGAAACTCACAGACCTGATCTTTAACGGGAATGGCGCTGACGAGGCAATGGTCAAGGTGAGGTTTGACAACGCTGACGCCGAACTACCCACCGACGCGGATGTGACGGTTGCCCGAAAGGTGCGCCGCACCGCAAGTGGGTACTATAGCTATTACTACCTCGACGGGAAGCCGTGCACGCTCGCAGACATTCACGAGCTCCTCTCGAAAGCGTGTATCACCCCAGAGGGCTACAATGTCGTGCTCCAAGGAGATATAACGCGCATCATCGAGGTAAGTGCGCTCGAGCGCCGTAAGATCATCGATGAGATCGCCGGTATTGCTGAGTTTGACCGAAGGCGGGATCGAGCGCTGAATGAGCTCGAAGTAGTCCGGGAACGCGTTGAACGCGTCGACATCATACTGAACGAGGTAGCGCTCCGGCTCGAGCAGCTTAAAGTCGAAAGGGAGCACGCCCTCAAGTATCAAGAGCTCAAAGCAAAGAAACGGGACTACGAAAAAATGGTCTTTGCGTCAAAGCTCAACAAGCTCGCGCGGGAAATCGAGACGACCGAAGGTGACTTGGCGCACAAGCAGCGGAGCAAGGACAAGGCGGTTCACGAGCTCAGCGCAACGCGAGACGCGATCTATGATCTTGAGGGTCAGCTGAGTGCACTCAACAGCGCCGTGTCTGAAAAAGGCGAAAACCAGCAATTCGAATTGACAAAACATATTGAGAGTATTAAGGGGGGTCTTGGGCAACATCAAAGCAGGATAGACTTTGTGACCAAGGAGGCAGAGAGCCTCGAATCACAGAAGCGCAAGGTATTCATTGAGGTGAACGCTCTCAAGCAGAAGCACGAGGCACTGCAGGGCGATCTGAGATCTGAAGCGGTGCGACGTGCAAGCCTCTCAAGCGAGCTCGAAGAGCAGGAGCAGGATCTCAACGCGCTTAAAGAACAGCTTGCCACGCTCGACGAAAATGTGACTCAGGCGCGCGACGAACTCTTTGAAAAGCGCAAAATGCTTGGCGAGGAAAAGGATAAGAGGGGGGACGTCGTACGCGCCCGAGACCGGGTGCTCGATGTCTTACGTCGCGCCTCAACGGACGTTCACGCGCTCGATGGGAAAGATTGACGCCGTGCGGTCAGACGCGGCTTCTGCCGAGCGTGATTTGGAGAAGATCCATCGTGACCGCGCCGCGCTGACGCGAAAACTTGAGAACGCGCGCGAGAACATTAAAGACCTCGAAGTGCGACGTGAGGACCTGAAGCTCGCCATGGAAACGGTCGAAAGGCGGCTGAATCAAGCGCATCAGGAGTTCGTCCGCGCGGAAGCGCGCCTCAAAGAGAGCTTCGGCAAAGCGGTGGAAGCGATACAGGCCGCCCAGTTGCCGGGGGTGCGTGGCGTCGTGGCTGAGCTTGGCAAGGTCGATCCGCGATATACCACGGCGCTCGAAATTGCGGCGGGCCCGCGCTTGCGAAACATTGTCGTTGACACCGATGCAGACGCGGCGCACGCTATCGGCTATTTGAAAGAGCAGAACGTGGGCCGCGCGACGTTTCTGCCTCTGAACAAGATGAAGTCCGTGCACCGCGAAGCGCTCCCGGCGCGCGAGGGCATCGTCGATTACGCCATAAATCTTGTTGATTATGACCCGGAGTACGCGGCGGCGTTTTCTTACGTGTTTGGTAAGACCGTTATTGTTACTGAGCTTGAGCCAGCTCGCGCCCTTCTTGGCCAGTACCGCATGGTGACGCTTGATGGTGAGCTCCTCGAAATGAGCGGTGCCATGACGGGAGGCATCGACCGGCGGGCGCTGAGGTTTATCGCCGGCGAGGAGCAAGAGCTGCACAAGCTTAGTCGCCAGATACGCGAGTACGAAAAGGAACGTGAACGCCTGCAGCAGGAGCTCAACGAGGTGGACGACCTTTTGTTACAAGCACGGCACGAGGTCGTCACTGCTGAGGGCGAGCGGGAGCGTTTGGCGCGGGAGACCGAGGCTTTCGAGGCGCGAAAGGAGCAGGCTAACACAGAAGCGGAAGCTGAAATCGTCCATCTCGCTACGATGCGGACGGAGAAAGAGCAGGCCGGCGTGAAGATTAATGAGCTCGAGGAACAAGAGGCGCTATACGGTTCAGCCGTTGCCGCCCTTGAACAGGACATTGCGGAACTTGAAAAGCGACTCAAGGGTACCGACGCGTCAAAGCTCACCGAAAACCGCGCTCAGATCGCGGACGAGGTCCGACGGCTACAGGCTCGCATCAGCAAATGCGACGCAACAATCGCTGATTTCCGCCTTCAGGAAGACTATAACGACAAGAAGCTTGCCGATGCTAAGGAGCATTTGGAAACGACCGATGAGCGGATCAAGGAGCTACGCACCAGCATCCGTGAGCATTCCGAGGCTTCTGCGCATCTCGAGCAAGAACTCGCCGACGTTTGCGGCCGCGAGCGCGATCTCGCGCGCGAGCTTTCAGAACTGCGTGAAGGGCGGGATGCACTGCTGGCGCAGATCAGCCTGAAGGAGACGGAGAAAGCGGATCTCCAGCACAAGATTGATCGTACCGATCAGGCGCTTGAAACCCTCGATTATCAGCGGTTGGAGCTCGAAGCCCGTCGAGACGAGCTCAAAGCAGAGGCGGGCGAGATCGACGACGTGCCGCCTGAGGAGCCGCATGAGGCCATCGTGGCAGCGCTGAGAACCCTCGAAGCGCAGCTCGAGTCGATGAATGACATCAACATGCGTGCCATCGAGGATTATGACAACGTCGCCCGACGACAACAGGACCTCGCCGCACGCAAGGACACGCTTTTCAATGAACGCGCTGAGATACTCGAACGCATCGACCGCTACGGCCTGATGAAAAAGGAGGCGCTGCTCACGGCGTTTGAAAGCATCAATGCAAACTTCAAAGTTATCTACGCGGAACTCTCGGGAGCCACGGGCGAGCTCGCTCTGGAGAACTACGAGGATCCTTTTGACGGCGGCCTCTTCATCCACTCATGGCAGCACGGCAAACACGTGCAGCGAATCGAGGGGATGTCGGGCGGAGAGAAGAGCCTTGCAGCGCTGGCGATGATCTTCGCCATTCAACGGTACATGCCGGCGCCGTTTTATATGTTCGACGAAATCGACATGTTCTTGGACGGTGCAAACGCCGAACGGGTCGCACGCATGATCAAGAAGCTCTCCTCGAACGCTCAGTTTATAGTTGTCTCGCTGCGAAAACCCATGATCGAAGCGGCCAGTCGCACGATCGGCGTCTCTATGCAGGAGGGCAACATCTCGAGCGTCACTGGGGTGAAGCTTAATTGACCAGCGATGGACGCGCCGGCGCCACCGTCAACGGTGACGCGCCTGAAGATTTTGATGAACGATCAATCGATATTTTGGTCTCGCTCGCGAAAAACGGCGAAATCGATCCTTGGGATATCGACATCGTCGACGTCACCGACAAGTTCTTGGCCCAAGTTGCGGAGCTCGAAAAACTCGACTTACGGGTGTCGAGCCGAACGCTCCTTTTTGCGTCGATACTGCTGAGGATGAAGGCGGACGCGCTCGAGGAATCGGAACCGCAAGACCTGGACGAAGAAGAATTGCTCGATGAAGACCTTCACGCGTGCTTCCCCGCCCTCAAGCCTAAGGTACGGCGGCACGCGAAGCGTCGCGTCACTCTGTCAGAACTCATCCACGAGCTTAAGAAAGCGACAAAGCGAAAGGAAAAGTCAGACGTGCGCCGGCTCATTCAGCTGCAAGCACCGGAGTTTGACGCTCTCGCAGTGGCGCATACGGAAGACATCGAGCGGCAAGTCAAACGAGTGCAGCGCGAGCTTAAGCGTCGCTTCGGGAAGCAGGATCAGGTGCTCTTTAGTGAGCTCATTGTTGATAATACTGCTGAGCATATCGTACAAACCTACATACCATTACTCTTCATGGCAACGAGGCGACAGATACAGCTCGAGCAGAAGGAACTATTCGGTGACATCCTAATCCAATGTAAAAACCTTTAACGCCCTTGCCGCGTTCATGAACGGTAATGAACGATAGAGACCTCGTCGAGGCCGCGCTCTTCGTCGCAGGCAGGCCATTGACCCTTCTCGAACTAGAGTCCATGGTTAGCTTTGATGCTGATATCGAAGAAATCGTCGAATCGCTCATCGAAGAATATCGGGAGACTGGCGCGCTTGAGATCGTTCAGACCGACGAAGACATCGTCATGCAGGTGAAGGGCGAGTACGCTGACGCGGTCCGCACGATCGCTCAGCGTGATCTCGAAACGCCCGTACTGCGGACACTTGCCGTTATTGCTTTTCGTCAACCGGTCACACAATCAAAGGTAGCCGAAATTCGAGGTAACAAAGCGTACGGGCACGTGCATGAGCTTGAGGCGCGCAAGCTCGTTGAATCGGAGCCTTACGGCAGAACTAGGATGCTCCGAACTACCAAAGCTTTCGCGGACTATTTTGGTTTCGAAACGGAAAGCCTCGAGGAGATTAAGCAAAAAATCGGGCTGCTTCTCCGGTAGCCGAGCGTGCGCGGTGTAGCCTCTCAGCCGCGTTCTCAGATATCTGGTAATTGGCTTGCGGTTTGTCGCGTGCGAGCCGCCCGATTCGCGATCTTTGCTGCGAAAGCGCCGGCGACGAAGCCTGCATCCACGTTTACGACAGCCAATACCGAGCACGACTGCAGCATTGCTAGCAGGGCAGCTTCTCCTCGACCGCCTAGACCGTACCCGGTGGAGACCGGGACACCTATCACAGGGATGTCCGTCAAGCCTGCAATGATGGTGGGAAGGGCCCCCTCTCTGCCAGCAAGGACAATGAGCACGTCGGTGTCCAGCAGCTTAGAAAGCTCCGGATATAGTCTGTGAATGCCCGCTACGCCTACATCGTATGATATGATCGTCTTGCAGTTTAGTTCTTCAGCGAGAATGCGCGCCTCCTCTGCAACAGCGATATCTGCAGTACCGGCGCACACAACGCCGACAAGCCCGTACGGGGGGCCAACGTGCGATTTTTTCCCAATAGCTGCGATGCGCGCTCGATCGTGCCATTCGACGTCAAAGTGTTTGAGTGCCTGCAGCTGGTGCTCTGAAACCCGCGTAATTACGACCCGCCCTTCCACCTTAAGCTGCGCCTCGACAATAGCGACGAGATCTTGCGCATTTTTGCCTTCTGCTAGGACAACTTCTGGAATCCCTACTCGATGCAGCCGCGCGGTATCTAGCTTCGCAATTTCAGCAACCTTTTCATATCCGTCAATAGTGATGTCGCGTCGAATAAGTCGTGCGGCTTCTTGCTTCGAAATCTCTCGGTCGGCGAGCTTATTGAGTATACTCTCCAAGCTAGGCATGCGCAGTCATGTTCTTAGCAAGCGTAATAAATGCACCACATTGAGAAGCACAACGGGCCAACCCGATCGGCGCGAACGGATAGCCGGCAATCACGGTAAGCCGGAGACGTTAAATACCGTCCGTTCACTTCTATCGTGTAACGAGCCATAAGAAAAAAGGAGAAGAGAAGCCACTTGAAAGCTTCTAAAGACAATCGAGACGCGAAACGGCCGCTTGCAAGGCCACGCGGCACCCGCGATTTTTTGCCGGGCGCGATGGCAAAACGCCGCTTTGCCGAGACTCAGTTCAGAAACGTGGCAGAGCGCTGGGGGTACGGCGAGATCGTAACACCCGCGTTTGAGCCGCTCGATCTTTTTACGATCAAGTCGGGAGAAGCGATAACAGACGAGATCTACAGCTTTACGGACCGCGGGGGGCGGGCGCTGGCGTTGCGGCCTGAGCTCACTGCGCCCGTCACGCGCGTGTACGTGAACGAGCTGCAGTCCGCGCCTAAGCCGCTTAAGTTCTATTATTTCGGTGACTGCTTTCGGTATGAGCGGCCCCAGTCCGGGCGCTACCGGCAGTTCTGGCAGTTCGGCGTGGAACTGATCGGAAGTGCGAGGCCAGAAGCGGATGCCGAGGTGATCGCGCTTGCGCAGCATATGCTCAGAAGCTTGGGGCTTGAGGTGCAGATCCACGTTGGCTCTCTCGACGTCCTCAGGGCCGTGTTTTGCGAGCTTGACGATGAAACCTGTGCCCTTGCGATGCGCTTAATCGACAAGGGCGATTTCGATCAATTGCAGGAGCTCCCGCACGGCGACACCGCCATACGGATCATCGAAGCAGAAGACCCATTGAGCGAAGCGCAAAGCGTTGCGTCAGTTGATCACCTCTTGCAGGTTCTTGAGCTTCTCGACACGCTCGCCATAGCGTATACCGTTGATTTCGGCATCGCGAGAGGGCTCGAGTACTACACAGGGATCGTCTTTGAAGCCTATGCCCACGGCCTCGGCGCTCAGAATCAAGTTCTCGGAGGGGGCGCATACCGGCTTGCCCACCTCTTCGGCGGCGACGACGTGCCGGCGACAGGCTTTGGAATTGGATTTGACCGCATCATGCGGGCCGCTCACATTCAGAGCGAAGAGCCGCCGCGGATTCTAGTCGTTCCGACTAAGGACGCGCGCATCTACGCGCTCCGCATCGCTGACGAGTTGCGGGCACACGTCTGCGCGGATGTTGACGTTATGGGGCGAACGCTTCGTGCGCAGTTGACATATGCCAACAGCGCAAGTTTTGACTTCGCCGTCATTATCGGAAAGAGCGAAATGCAGACCTCAAAACTTACGCTGCGCAATCTGAAGACCGGTGAACAAGAATCACTACATGTTCAGGAGATTATCGATCGCGTCCTACGCCACACATAAGGGAAAACGGACTACAGGAGGGTGCTCTTATGAATGTCGTGCAGACTGTGCTATGGAAACTAATAAACCCGATAGCGATTGTAACGGCCCGCTGTGCGGGCAACGTGAGCGGCTTTGTCGCAAGCTGGATCACCCAGGTGTCCTTCGTGCCGCCGCTAATTATGGTAGCAGCGAATCCGTTGCACTATACCTATGAGCTCATCGTCAAGAGCAACGCTTTTGCAGTCAATATTCTCAGGACCGATCAAGCGGAATTGGTTGATGTCTTCGGCAAGAGCTCGGGCAGGAAAGTTGCAAAGTTTGCTTCGGCGGCGTACGATCTCAGGAGCACAGGCTCGCCCATCCTCACAGACTGCTTGGCGTTTGTCGACTGTAACGTGATGTGGACCAAGGAGGCCGGAGACCACGTCCTTGTTGTCGGTAGCGTCGCTAGTGCTGCCATTACCTCTGCTGGCGAAACTCTTCAAGAAACACGGTCAATGTACGCGCAACGCACACCAAGCGAGACTCGTCATCGGGGAATCAACGATGGTGGAGCTTAAATTCAAAAATGGCCTCATTCCGGTCGCTACGCAGGACAACGAGACCGGAGAAGTGCTGATGATCGCCTTTATGAATGAGGACGCATTTGAGATGACGCGAAAAACAGGCTGCGTCCACTATTGGAGCCGAACAAACCGGCGCGTTTGGAAAAAGGGGGAGACATCTGGCCACATACAGCGGGTAAAGGAGATCTTAGTTGACTGTGATGCGGATGCGCTTGTGATAAAGGTGGATCAAGTCAAAGCGGCGTGCCACACTGGCTTCTGGTCGTGCTTCTTCAGGACTATAGACGGGCAGATAATCGGCGAGAAAGTGTTCGATCCTGATAAGGTATATAAAACGCGCAACTAAGCACCAGCTGTCGCCGCCCCAATGTGAGTTGCTAAGGCGCCCTCTAAACTCGAAGATGCCCCTTGCAGGCTGTAAATGATGCGAGGATGGAGAGTGCCTTGAGTCCGTGAACAATAGGCCTACCAAAGCATCTAAATGCGCTAGTCAGGGTTTTGTCCCGCACAAGATTACAACTCCTTCGGCTGCGTGCAGACGCCGGCGAAATGTTTAGGTAGATGAGTTGCACACTTTTTGCCGAGATCATGACGCGTAAATGCATCGAAAAAAGCTGTTTGTATCACGCTGAGTGCGAGCGTTACTTTGAGGATCAAAACTTGACTGACTTCAAGAAAACGAAGTCCGCGACCGGCGAGGAGCTCTGCGTATTTCATTGGGGCATTGGTTTTATGCGCGCAATGAAGAAATGTCCCGGCCGGGAACCGAAAGCATAAAACCGACCTTCAAACTGCATTTTAGTTGGAGACCCTTACGATTGCTGGCGCTGACGGCTTCATGCGCGTATTTTTTTAGACCCTTACACTTGTGGCGTTGTTACCGTTTGTCGATTAGATACCCGTCGTTCAGCAGCAAGTGATGGTGTCTCGTCCAAGCGGGCATGCTGTTTCCAGAAGCTTCGCAGCTGGTTCGCGCTTCTGAATACCTTCGTGCCGGCAATTGCTCTATCTTCAATAAAGCGGAGCAGTTGTTCGTCTGGTTTCGTTGTCGGACGTCTGTCAGGTAAGACTGTAACTCGCCGTCGCGATTATCGGCAATCCATATTCTTGTTTTCGAGGCCCATTAAGATGTCCGGGGAGGTTTGACGTCTTATGGGTTGCGGCCCTATCTCTCTTCTTCTTGCGCTCACGTCTTCACACGTGCGCCGGTTTCGAAGCGCTCCAACTGAAAGCCAGCAGATTGCAGGAGAGAGACGCGTGAATGCCAAAGGCAAGACGTGTTGGAGAAGATGCTTCAGGTTTAAGAGGCGCGGGTTCGTATGCTACTATTATGCAGAACAAGACGTATTCGATGAACGTTTCTGACATGACTGAGGGCGAAGTCGACGAAGCGGTATCAGATGCGCTGCACGGAATCGTGAGGGCGATGAATCTTTGGCAAGAAAAAAAGTCGTTTCACAAGAAGGTCACTGAAGCGCTGTTTGACATTTTGAAGCAGAACGACCTCACCATTTTCGATGTGCTTATTAAACGAGATGAGAAGGTCTGCGAGATTCTGGATGAGCCTACAAAAGACATCCCTGAAGGAAAAATGCTCGAAGGCTCGATCGATACGGAAACGGTGAAAGTGTATAACCTGCGCTCCAAGGATCCGAACGGCAATTTTGAGCTGCTTTATGACAATGAGTTTAGAAAGGATATCCAGATGACGCTGCACACTGAACGAAAAAGAATCAAGTTGTGATCTGGTCAAGAACTTATCCCTGCAACACGCATTACAGTGCAACAAGGTTGCTTAGTTCTCAGTTCTGGGGGTTTCATTCATGTCTCTGTCTGAATACGATCGTAAGCGCTACCACCGACAAATAATCATTCCCGGGTTTGGGGAAATAGGGCAGGAACGGCTGAAAAACTCGACCGCCTTTATCGCTGGCTTAGGCGGGCTTGGCTCACCTCTCGCGTTGTATCTTGCTGCCGCGGGCGTTGGACATCTTCAGCTGATCGATACAGATTCTGTCGAGCTTAGCAACTTGAACCGGCAGGTACTGCACTGGGACGAAGATTTGGGAAAACAAAAAGCCGAATCAGCATCGCAGAAAGTGGCAAGGATCAATCCAACAACTAGGGTTGAGGCATTCGATCTGACAATCGAGGACAAGAATGTCCTAGAACTCACCGAACGCTGCGACATCATTCTCGACGCTATGGACAACTTCGCAGTTCGATACATGCTAAATTCTGCAGCTATTGCTCACCACGTCCCCCTGGTCCACGGCGCGATATACGGCTACGAGGGGCGGCTCACTACCGTGTTGCCAGGCAAGACGGCTTGCCTTGAGTGTATCTATCCGCACGCTCCGCCTCGCGCAGTGTTTCCGGTGTTGGCTACGACGCCAGGCGTGATAGCGTTGCTCCAAGCAACAGAGGCCATTAAGTGCTTAGCTGGCGTAGGCGTCCCACTGGTCGATGAACTCCTTATCTATGATGGCGAAATGATGGCATTCGACAAGGTTAAGGTGGCCAGGAACCCGCACTGTAAGTCGTGCGCCGGCTCTTGGTCGAAGTAGGTTTACCGTCAAAAAGGCGCATTTCGTTGTAGCGGCGTGCTTCACCGGAAATCCTTGTGAATACGCTACGACATATCGGCAGCGACTGGAGGATCATATCGCTAGAACGGTCGTAATCAGCGTCTGGCGTGTTTCCAAGCGGTGATTGCCATCGCGTCACTTGTAGGGTGGACGGTTTTTTTGGATGCTGTCAATGTCGAAGTCAAAGCTGAGCGTTTCAGGCTCGGAGGTTGCTGCTGTCTGCCTTGTCAGACTAAAAATACGCCATAACACCAGGGCCAACGCCAATACGGCAATCCCTATGATGCCGATGAACCTTTTGTTGCCAGCATAGACTGCGAAGAAACTGACAATAATAGCTATCAGTACGAGGACAAGTAGTACCAGATTGGTTTTCAAAAGGCGACTCAGGGCCATGGCTTCCAGACTGTTGTGAGGTCGGCGCGATGACACTATCATGTTGAAACACTATATAAAGCTGATTTGCCGACCTTGAGATCATTCGTGCTGCGCACGGAGGTTTGCTCCCGCAGTCGGTTCTACGCTAGCAAGACAGCTATGATCCCCGAGAGAGACAGACCGTCAAAAGTACCGACGCCACCAATCGAGGAAATAGGGGCACCAACCTGTTTGATAGCTCCTAAATTCGTTAAGTCGGCTCCGATCAGAGTGCCCAGCACGCCGCACACATAAGCTAAAGCAAATGCGTTGGCGACCCCTGAAAACAGTGTGAAAATGATGATAGTATAGACGGCGGCTAGTACAGACGGCGGCAACGATAGGGGAAACAAGCGCCGGAGAGACTATCCCGATGCCTTGACGGGTTTTGATATGAGAGGGGAAATGACGGCTACGAGAGTCACCCCGACGATTGCAAAGGCGACAACGTCCGGAAACTGCCATAGGAGATAAAGCGAGACAACAGATGGAATTACAGCTCCGCCGACATTGATAGCAACACCGTTTTTCGCGAGCCTTCGGCCGCCGCGGGCACCCTGTAGGTCATGCCGAAAACAGAGACATAGGTGTCAGTCATGATCGGCTCGGACGCTTCAAGAGTGCTTAGAGGTATTTTAATAACGCTCCCGATCAGCACAGCTAAAAGCAAAAGTGTGATGGCTTGCGCGGAAAACCCGATTCGACTAAAAGCCGCGCCGACTAGTCCAAGGAAGATGAAAATAAAGAGTAGGAGAACTACGAATATGACAAATGCCGTAAAAATTGGAGAAAATGGGCTGTAGACGTAAGTCCGATGATCTGCCAAAAATTGCCCCCCAAGGCGCCTTTTTTTCACGCCGCTCGCGTCTGGTAGGAAATCTAGCTGAGTCAATCTGGTCGCATCGATATAAGGTTTTCAGACAATTAGCGCGCGATCTATCATGCGACGTGACTATAGCGGCGAGATCTCGCGAATAGGCAGGCGGCTGGTTAGGTATAACTGCTTAAAGCGCGACAATCCGGCGGGCAGTAGCGAATAGCCGGGTGCTGCTGCGCTTTCTTAGGTCGTGCGTAAAGGTTGCTTGATTAGAGCTGACGCTTCTGAACGACACGCGTGGTTTTGTGGAGAAGTAGCTCTTCAAGCAGAAGATCTCGGTTCTTCACGGCGACCTCGACTGGCGGTCTTTACAAAAAGCCGACGCAATTTCGCGCCGAGTTTAGGGAAACTGTCTAAATAACTTAAAGGAACAAAGCGGGCTTGAATGCAGCGTTTAATTTCGTAAGTCGAACTCTTTTGATGCTCCGAGGTAGTAATCATACAGCTCACGGCCCCACTGAATGCCGTCGTTGCTATAACTTAACAACTGGTCTGAATGGTCATACGACCCGTCGGATCTAAAGAGTCCAA